>Ga0210395_10000013_pt1 | contig 276299 bp, 234 predicted proteins | sample IncBWH4OmetaG_FD_150861 | JGI IMG/M metagenome (GOLD analysis project Ga0210395, IMG submission 150861) | Forest soil microbial communities from Barre Woods Harvard Forest LTER site, Petersham, Massachusetts, United States - Inc-BW-H-4-O ... | reverse complement strand
CTTGGAAAATCTGTAGAATGTTCATGTGGACTTAGCCTCAAAAACATGAACATTATGCCGTATTCACTGCACTTTGTCAAGTCCAAAAGCGTACAAGTCCGATTTTTAATCCTGAGCCGAGCTTCTCTGACGAAGCCCGCAAAGCGAAAGCCCAGGGGATGGTACTGCTGCTAGTGGTGGTGGGGAAAGATGGACACACTTATGACATCCGCGTGGGGCAGAGCCTGGGGATGGGTTTAGATGAGAAGGCGATCGAGGCTGTAAAAGTCTGGCGCTTCCGGCCGGCCACTTTGAATGGCCAGCCGGTGGCGACGCAAATTGCGGTGCAGGTGGATTTCCACTTGTACTAGCTGCGGTTGATGGCGCGGCGCAGGGGCTCTACTTTTTCGCGGAGATCGTCGGCCAGGTCGGCGCCGCGGCTGGCGACATCACGCACACGGTCGCCGGCTTCGCGGACATGCTCTTTGGCAGTGTCGGCCCAATCGCCCAAGGTGTCCTTGGCATCGTCGAAACCGCGCTGCAGATCGCGACGCATCTGTTTGCCGGTTTTGGGCGCGAGCAGAAGGCCGGCCAGGGCTCCGGCGCCCAGTCCGATCAGGAGGAAGGTGATTGCCGTGCCTACGTTGCTGCTCTCTGAAGATTGGTAACGTCCGATGCGCATGATGAAGACCTCAATTTTCCGCCCAGGTTCGATCCGGGGCTGGTTCACGAGCTTTGCCGGGATTCCGGCCTGATTCATTCTAGTACCAGGGCGCGAGCCCGGCGAATTCAATCCCAGGAACGTGAACTGGGCCCATCTTTGATGAGTTCGGCTTGGGGAAGGTTTCTTTTCCGGCGCGGCTAAGTGTAAAATAACGTTTTGGCCATTGTCGCACTGTAGGCCGGCGATGGGACTTGTGGCCTGCCCGCCTTCCGCCGGCTCCGCAAACCGCAATCGTATAAGGAGAGTTTTTCAAGCGATGTCGATCCCTGCCACCCAGCTTCGTCCCGGCATGATCATCAGGCACAACAATGATCTGCACTCCGTTTTCAGCGTGGAACACCGCACGCCCGGCAACCTGCGGGCCTTTATTCAGGCCAAGCTGCGCAACCTGCGTACCGGCGCCATGTTCGAACATCGCTTTCGTTCGCCTGACCCGATCGAGAAGGTCAACGTGGACGAAGTCGAGATGCAGTTCCTTTACGCCGATGGCGACAGCTACTACTTCATGGACACGGCGAACTACGAGCAGACTCACTTGAGCAAGGAAATCCTGGGCGACGCGGTGGATTACCTGATTGCCAACCTCGAAATCAAAGTGGAGTTTTTTGACGGCAAGGCGGTCGGGATTGAGCTGCCACAGACGGTGATCCTGACCGTGGTTGAAACCGAACCGGGGCTGAAGAGTGCGACAGCTTCGAGCGTGACCAAGGCTGCCAGGACTGAGACTGGACTCGTGGTGCAGGTGCCGCCGTTCATTAATGAGGGCGAGAAGATTAAGGTCGATACTTCGGAAGGCGCTTATTTGTCGCGCGCCTAGAAGTGTTTGTCGCGGAACGCTGTTGATCGTCATTCCGGTTGATTGTCATCCTGAGCGTAGTTGCCGTCCGCGAAGAGGCCGGCGACGCAGTCGAAGGACCCCGTGCAACCTGATCCTGGCAGCGGCGCGACCGGGAGTTTCCGCGGCGGCCCTTCGGCGGCGCAGTGAGAACGCTTTGTAATCTTGTATTTTGTGTAGGCAGCGTGGGGTCCTTCGACTCCGAATCAGCCTCGCGTTCCGCGATACTGATCCTCCGCTCAGGATGACAGTGCATTGAAGATGACTCCTACTGAAAAACCTGTTGAGGCTCGCCGGTTTTTTGTGCGTGGACGCGTGCAGGGGGTGGGTTTTCGCTGGTTCGTTGAACGCGAGGCGCACATTCTTGGCATCGCCGGCTGGGTGCGCAACAATCATGATGGCAGCGTAGAAGTTCTCGCGCAGGGGACGCGCGATCAGCTTTCCGGATTGCATGGCCGGCTGCGGGAAGGCCCGCGGGCGGCGCGCGTGGATGCGGTCGAAGTATCCGAGGCCAGTCCGGTTGCGGGGATGAGTACGTTTCGCATTGAAGGAGCGTGGTAAATGCCGCCAGTCGCGGACATGAATTCCGAGCAACTGAAGCGCCTGATTCGCGAAGTCCCGGATTTTCCCAAGAAAGGGATTCTTTTTTACGACATCACCACGCTGCTCAAGGACAAGACCGGCTTCGCCACGCTGATCGACAAGTTGGCGGAATATTACATTTCGCAGGACGTCGACCTGGTGCTGGGCATGGAAGCGCGCGGCTTCATCTTCGCGCCGGCCCTTGCCTATCGCCTGAGCGCCGGTTTCGTTCCCGTGCGCAAGCCGGGCAAACTTCCGGCGGAGTCTGTGAAGTACGACTACGCGCTGGAGTATGGCACCAACTCGCTGGAGATTCACAAGGATGCGATTCAGAAAGGCCAGCGTGTTCTTATTGTCGACGACCTGCTGGCCACTGGAGGCACCGCCGAAGCTACGGCAAAGCTGGCGGCCATGCTGGGCGCTGAAATTGCCGGCCTGGGATTTGTGGTGGAACTCGAATTCCTCAAGGGCCGTGAGAAGCTTAAAGGTTACGACGTGATGTCGCTGCTGCGCTACGACAAGTAGCGCCGGGAGTGCTTTTCAGTTCTCCGTCAGCAATAAGTGCGAATCATTGGGAAGGTAGCTTTTCCGCCGGAACCAGTCCTCCATTGCATCTTTGAGTTGGTCGAGCGGTACGCTGGAGCCGATCTCCATGTGACCGTCCGCGACAGGGAGCGTGTCGTCGAATATGCTGGCGTTGGTGAAGTTGCGCATGGAGAAGCTGTCGAGCCACTTGAGCGGGCAGGGAAGCCGGGTGCCGTTGGCTTCATACTCCACGCGAATCTTGCGGGCGAACATACGTCGATTTAAGCATAACGGAACGATTCAAGCGCCGCGGATGGAAACGCGCGTACTCTGCCTGCAGCGACGACCGTCTGCTAGTCGGAAGTTTTGTAGTCGCAGGCGGTGCGGCAGGGCTCGCAGTAGAAGAGGCCGTCGGTGCAGAGACGGATGTCCATCACCGACTGGCAGAGGCAGCAGAACTTTTCGCATTCACACGAACTCTCGGGTTGTTCGCATTGCGCACATTTATATTTGGCGGAACCGGTACCGGTGCTCATGAGGTTAATGTAGCGCGGGAAAGCGATGGCTGGAACATGACGGAGGTAACGGGTCGGGAAGCAATTGCTGATTGCTGATTTTTGATTGCTGATTGAAAGCCTGGGAGGGCTGGCGCATCGAGGTTTTCAATCAACCGTCAATAACAGCCATCGACAATTGGTTTTGCGCGCGTGCCCTATAATTTCCTGCAATGACCTTCCAACATCTGCTGGATGGCGCGGAGGTGCTCGCCCAGAGCGGAGACCCGGGCGTCAGTGGCGTGGAATATGATTCGCGCCGGGTCAAGCCGGGATGCGTGTTCGTGGCCATGCATGGGGAGACCTCGGACGGGAACCGTTTCATCGATGCGGCGATCAAGGCGGGTGCGGTCGCTGTGGTTACGGATTCGCTGGCTGAGAAACCTCGCGAGGGAGTGGCATGGGCGGTTGTGCCCCACGGGCGGCGGGCTCTGGCGCGGTTGAGCGAGAACTTCTACAAGCGTCCCGCCGAGCGGATTGCGGTCACTGGAATTACCGGGACCAACGGCAAGAGCACGACGGCGTACCTGGTCGAGTCGATCCTGACGGCTGCCGGGCGCAAGAGCGCGCTCATTGGGACGATTGAATATCGCGTGGCCGGCAAGGTGTATCCCGCGCCGCATACCACGCCGGAAGCGCTCGAACTGGCGCGCATTTTCAATGAGGCGCTCGGGCTGGGCGCGACCGATGCGGTCATGGAGGTTTCCTCGCATGCTCTGGCGCAGGAGCGGGTGTTCGGCGTGCCGTTCGACGTTGCCGTGTTTACCAACCTGACGCGCGACCACCTCGACTATCACAAGACGATGGATGAGTACTTCGCCGCTAAACGCGTGCTCTTCGAAGGCTGCGGCACCGACGCGCCGCGGGCGGTGGTAACCAATCTCGACGATGAATATGGCGCGAAGTTGGCCCAGTTCAGCCGCAAGCGCAGCGCTGTTGTATTGACTTATGGGTGGGAACGCGGCGACTTTCACGCCGAGAATGTGGACATCAACCCGCGCGGCACGCGCTTTGACATGGCCACACCGCAGGAGACGATTCCTGTTTTCTCTCCGCTCATCGGGCGGGTGAATGTATACAACATTCTGGCGGCCGCGGGTGCATGCTTTGCGCGCGGTTGCGACTCAAAAGCGATTGCGCGCGGGGTTGAGTTGCTGACGCATGTGCCGGGAAGATTCGAGCGCGTCGATTGCGGGCAGCCGTTTACAGTCGTTGTTGACTATGCGCACACTGACGATGCTTTGCGCAATCTGACGGCGCTGGCGCGTGAGTTCGTGTCGCGCGGTACCGGAACGGCCAGAGTGCTGACTGTGTTCGGCTGCGGAGGCGATCGTGATCGCGCCAAGCGTCCGCTGATGGGCGAGGCCGCCGGGCGGGGCAGCGATTTTGTCGTGCTCACGTCGGACAATCCGCGCAGTGAAGATCCTCTGGCGATCATTAACGACGCGCTCGTGGGGCTGCAGAAGACCGGTGTGAAATATACCGTCGAAGTAGACCGCCGCAAGGCGATTGCGCTGGCGATTGCGGAAGCGCGGCCGGGAGACATTGTGCTGCTGGCGGGCAAAGGCCACGAGAAGGTGCAGGTTACGCGTGAAGGCTCGTTGCCTTTTGATGATGTTGCTGTGGCCCGCGAGGCTTTGCGGGCCGCTGGATTCGAGTGCGAGGCGGCCGGCGGGGAGTAGTCGCTGCGGAAAACAAGCATGAAGTTGGCGTTGGCAAAAATCGCTGAGTTTGTTTCAGCCGCGGGGGAATTTCCGCGCGCGGAAGTTGCACAGGCTTATTCGATCGATTCGCGCACGATCGGGCCGGGGCAACTTTTTTTCGCTGTCAAGGGCGAACGACTCGACGGGCACGACTACGTCAGTGCTGCATTAGAAAAAGGAGCCGTGGCAGCGGTCGTCCGCAAAGATGAATTGGATCGTTATCCCGCAAAGAGCCGGTTGCTGGCCGTGGACGACACGTTGGTCGCTCTGCAAACGCTGGCTACGGCGGTGCGGAAGGTTTGGGGCAAGCCGCTGGTGGGCGTGACTGGTTCCGCGGGGAAGACGACGACTAAAGAGGCGATCGCGCACGTTCTGGGCGCGCACTTTTGCGTGCTCAAGTCGGAAGGGAATTTCAATAATCATTTTGGCCTGCCGCTCATGCTCTTGAAATTAGAGCCGGAGCATGACGTCGCGGTGATTGAGATGGGCATGTCGCATGCGGGCGAGATTCGCGCGCTCGGGAAAATTGCGCAGCCCGAGATCGGCGTGGTGACGAACGTTGCTCCGGTGCACCTAGAATTTTTCGATTCGCTTGCGGGAATTGCGCGGGCGAAGTACGAACTGATTGAGTCGCTTCCCAGCAGCGGAACCGCCGTGCTCAATGCCGACGACGAATATGTTTCACAGTTTGGACGTGATTTCACAGGCAAGGTGGTGACCTACGGTACTGGGGCCACGGCGGGGGTTCACATCGACGTCCGGGCTGAAAACATGCAGACGCGGGGTGCCGAGGGCTCGGAGTTTGATGTTGTCATGGCGGGCAGGCGCGAGCATGCCCGCCTGCCGCTGGTAGGAGAACATAACATTCTGAATGCGCTGGCGGCCGTGGCCGTGGCCGTGGTTCGCGGACTGAAGCTGTCGGAAGCCGTGGGCGCGCTGGGGACGCTTGCGCCCCCCGATAAACGCGGGCAGGTCGTCCAACTGGGTAACATCACGGTGATCAACGATTGTTACAATTCCAATCCGAAGGCGCTGCACGCAATGGTCGATGCTCTGACTGCGATGAAGGCCGGGCGGCGCATCGTGGTTGCGGGAGAGATGCTCGAACTGGGGCCGGCGGCGGTGGAGATGCATCGTGCTGCTGGCCGGCATATTGCCGAAAAGAAAATTGACGTTCTGGTTGGTGTGCGCGGGTTGGCACAGGGGATGGTTGACGGCGCACGGGACGCTGGAGCGCAAGCTGAGTTCGTGGCGACGCCCGAGGAAGCCGGCGAATGGCTGGCCCGCGAAACGCGCGACGGTGATGTGGTGTTGCTGAAGGCGTCACGCGGCGTGAAGCTCGAGAAGGCACTGGAGGCATGGAAAGCGGCTCGCAGAGGCTGACCGCTGACTGCGAGTCGTTTGGAGCTGACAGCTGATAGCTGACGGCGGATGGCTGGTGAACGGAGGCTGATTGCTCTACTGGCTGTTGTTCGTCAAGCTGCAACGATACGTTGCGCCGTTCCGCATCTTTCACTACGTCACGTTTCGCACGGCGTTCGCCAGCCTTACCGCACTGTTTACCGCGCTGATCGTAGGTCCGCTGGTCATCGGACGCCTGCGCGATTTTCAGATCGGCCAATACATTCGCGAAGAAGGTCCGAAGGCTCATCAGAAAAAAGCGGGCACGCCTACCATGGGCGGACTGCTCATCGTAATCGCGATTGTCGTTCCCACGCTGCTGTGGGCGGACCTGAGCAATCGTTTTATATGGATTGCCGTTTTCTCCACGTGCGTGTTCGCGGCCATCGGATTCGCCGACGATTACAGCAAGGTGGCGCATCGCCGCAATCTGGGGCTGACCGGGCGGGCCAAGTTAGGGCTGCAGGTCGCCGTCAGCATCGTGATCGCTTCCATGCTGATCGCGATGGAGACTTACGGGTTGTATTCGACCAAGCTGATTGTTCCGTTTTTCAAGCAGTATCAGCCCGACCTGGTGGTGCAGGCGCTGGAACGATCTTCCCATTTTTGGCCGCTGGCTTTTCTGCCATTCATGGCGTTTGTGGCGTTGGTGATCGTGGGCTCAAGCAACGCCGTGAATCTTACCGACGGCCTGGACGGCCTGGCCATTGGCTGTACGGTAATCGCTGCGGGGGCGTTGACCGTGCTGACCTACGTCAGCGGACACGCGACCTTCGCGACGTATCTGGAAATGCCGCGCATCCCGCAAGTAGCCGAGCTGACGATTTTCTGCGGGGCGATGGTGGGCGCGTCCATTGGATTCCTTTGGTACAACGCGCATCCGGCGGAAGTGTTTATGGGCGATGTGGGGTCGCTGGCGCTGGGCGGTGCGATTGGCACGGTCGCGGTTATCATCAAGCAGGAACTGCTGTTGCCGTTCATTGGTGGCGTGTTCGTTATTGAGGCGGTCTCAGTGATTCTGCAGGTCGGTTCCTACAAGCTGCGCAAGAAACGCATCTTCAAGATGGCGCCCCTGCATCATCATTTTGAGTTGCTGGGCTGGTCGGAGTCGAAGATCATCGTGCGCTTCTGGATCGCGTCGCTGGTGTTTGCGTTGTTCGCGCTGACCACATTGAAACTGAGGTAGAGCTTTCGGGAGCGAGGGGAATTGTTGATTGCTGATTTTTGATTGTTGATTGAAAAGCACATCGCGCCGTCTGTTGGCTTTTAATCAGCAATCAGCAATCAGCAATCAGCAATCAAAAATCAAAAATCAATCTGCAATGGAACTAAACGGAAAACGCGTATTGGTGGTTGGCCTGGGAAAATCGGGCGTGGCCTCGGCTTTATTTATGAAGGCGCATGGGGCGCGAGTGACCGTTTCCGACACGAAGAGCGGCGACGAACTACGCAACGAGATTCCGGTGCTGCTAGATCACGGCATCACAGTCGAAACCGGAGGCCATGGCGATCGTACTTTTCATGGACAGGACCTGATCGTGGTCAGCCCCGGTGTGCCCGTGGACGCGCCACCGCTGGTGCAGGCGCGCGCGTTGGGCGAGGCCGTGATTGGCGAGATCGAACTGGCGGCGCAGTTTCTGCCCGGGCCCATCGTCGCCATCACGGGATCGAACGGGAAGACCACTACCACAGCGCTAACGGGCGAAATTATGACGGCTGCGGGCTTTCCTGTGCTGGTGGGCGGCAACATCGGGACGCCTGCGATTTCTTTGGCGGAGCGGGCTAAACCGGAAACGGTGATCGTGCTCGAGGTTTCAAGCTTTCAACTGGAAACGATTCAGAGCTTTCGCCCAAAAGTTGCAGTGGTGCTGAACGTGACGCCTGACCATCTCGACCGGCATCGTACGTTTGAAGTCTACGTGGACGCCAAGGCGCGCATTTTCGAAAACCAGCAGGAAAGCGACTTCGCCGTTCTCAACGCCGACGACCCGACTTGCGTGGCGATGGCCGCGCGAACGCGGGCGCAAGTTTTCTGGTTCAGCCGGCAGAAAGAAGTGCGGCAAGGCGCGTGGGTACGCGAGGGCAATATTCTGTTTCGAGATGCACGAGATGAAGAGAAGACGTCGCAGCGCGAGATCCTTCAGGTTTCGGAAATCCCGCTGAAAGGGGCGCACAATCTGGAGAACGTACTGGCCGCGGTGTGCGCCGGCGTGCTGATGGGATGCGCAGCCGAAAAAATTCGCCAGGCCGTGTGCGACTTCAAGGCGGTTGAGCACCGGCTGGAATTTGTGGCGAACATCCGCGGCGTCGGTTACTACAACGATTCCAAGGCCACCAACGTCGATGCCACCATCAAGGCGCTGGAGTCGTTTCCGGCGAACATCCACCTGATTCTCGGCGGCAAGGACAAAGGCAGCGACTACACCGTGCTGAACGATCTGCTGCGCGAGCGCGTGAAGCGCGTCTACACGATCGGCGCGGCGGCGGCGAAGATCGAATCGCAGATTAAGAACGTCGAAGTCGTGCACGCCGAGACCCTAGAGAACGCCATCCGTAAGGTTCACGCCGTGGCGCAGCCCGGAGACGTAGTTCTGCTCGCTCCGGCCTGCGCCAGCTTCGATCAGTTCAAGAGCTACGAGCATCGCGGGAAGGTATTTAAGGACATCGTGCACGGGCTGGCCAGCGAAGCTGGGAAGCTGTAGCGATTCTTTTCATACGATGTCATCTCATACCATGTCATCCTGAGCCGCGTTCTTTGTCGCGAAGGACCTGTGCAACTAGCTGCAGAGTGCGAAGATCCTTCGCCTCGCTCAGGCAGGCGCTTCGCTTCGGCCAGTACGACCACCTCGAACTTAGGCCGGGGAACCAAAACAATCAACAATCAAAATTCAACAATCAGCGATTCATTCTGCGCGTCTCCGCCTCTCCGTGGTGAAATGAGTTTCCCATGGCAAAGCGCGTGAGTGTCGATCGCTGGCTGTTTACCGTGACCATGCTGCTGGTGTTTGTGGGGCTGGTGATGGTGTTTTCGGCGTCGGCGGTGATGGCCCGGGAGCGCTTCGGGTCGGAGTACGCATTTTTGTCGAAGCAGTTGATTTGGGCGCTGGCGGGGCTTGCGGCCATGGTGGTCACCATGCGCGTGGACTACCGCCGCTACAAACACCCGGCGCTGGTGTTTTCGGTGATGGGGTTCACGACGCTCTTGCTGATCTCCGTGTTCTTTCTCGACCGCTCGCACAACACGCATCGTTGGATTCACGCCGGTGGTTTTTCGCTGCAGCCTTCAGAGTTGGCGAAGCCGATGCTAATTCTGTTTCTCGCTTACTTTCTGGAGAGCCGGGCCAAGGCTATCGACGACGTGCGTGGCACGCTGCTACCGGCGGCCGCTCCGGTCGTGGTATGTCTGGGGCTGATCGTGCTCGAACCGGATCTTGGCACGGCCATTGCCTGTGCGGGAATTGCAGCCTGCATCCTCTATGTGGCTGGGATGCGCATGTGGTACTTCGCTTACGCATTCGCCGCATCGCTGCTGCCGCTATATTTTCTGATTTTTCACGTCGCTTTTCGGCGTGCGCGCATTCTGGCTTTTCTGAATCCCTATGCTGACAGCCAGAAGACCGGCTTCCACATCATTCAGTCGCTGATTGCCGTGGGCACCGGCGGCGTAACCGGCACCGGCCTGATGGAAGGCAAACAAAAGTTGTTCTACTTGCCGGAGCCGCACACCGACTTCATTTTCGCCGTCACCGCGGAAGAACTGGGTCTGGTCGGGGCCTTGTGCGTGGTCACGTTGTTCGCCATCTTTCTGTGGCGGGGCATGAGAGCTTCCTGGCGCACGGAAGATCTCTTCGGCCGCTATCTCGCCGTCGGCATTACCAGCATGGTGGTGCTGCAGGCGTTCATCAACATCAGCGTGGTCCTGGGCATGATGCCGACCAAGGGCATTCCGCTGCCACTTGTGTCTTATGGGGGATCGTCATTGTTCGTGACGCTGGCGTGTGTTGGCGTGCTGCTGAATATTACCAAGCAGGCTGAGTGAGAATATTGTTGATTTTTGATTTCTGATTGGTGATTGAAAAACTCACGGCATTGGCAGAACAGCGAAAACTAAGAGCCTCTCAATCAGCAATCAAGAATCAGCATTCAGCAATTCCTTATATAGTCACTTCATGCGCGCAATTCTGGCGGGCGGCGGGACGGGTGGGCACGTAATTCCGGCGTTGGCCATTGCCCATCAACTGAAGAAAAGCTACGACGCCGAAGTGCTGTTCATCGGCACGGCGCGCGGGATTGAGAACCGCCTGGTCCCGGCCGCGGGATTTCCGCTGCAACTGGTGCGCGTGGGCGCGCTGAAAAATGTCAGCCTCATGACGCGGCTGAAGACGGCGTTCGACCTCCCGCGCGCCGTGTGGGACGCGGGCCGCATGCTGAATGAGTTCGCCCCTGACGTGGTGATTGGCGTGGGCGGATATGCCTCAGGCCCGGCGATGCTGGCGGCGGTGGTGAAGCACATTCCCACGCTGGCCTTCGAGCCGAACGTGGTGCCAGGGTTCGCCAACCGGGCGGTCGCGCGCTTTGTTTCAGCCGCGGCGGTGCACTTCGAGGAGACGGCGAAATATTTTCGCCACGCCGAAGTTACGGGAGTGCCGGTGCGGCCGGCGTTTTTCGAGATCGCGCCCAAGCGCGGAGGCACTCCGACTCTGCTTGTCTTCGGGGGAAGCCAGGGCGCGCATGCCATTAACGAAGCAATGATTCGCTGTCTGCCGGTTTTGCAGCGCGAGGCGTCGGGCATTCACATCATTCATCAGACGGGGGAGCGTGACTATAATGACGCGCTGGCGGCGTATCAGTCGTTGCTCGACAGGGCGCAGAATACGACCGGCGCATCGGCAACGAGTTACACATTCGAGGTATTTAAGTTTATTGAAGACATGCCGGCGGCTTTTGGTCGCGCCGACTTGGTAGTGTGCCGTTCGGGCGCGAGCACGGTCGCGGAAATCGCGGCGGCGGGGAAGCCGGCGGTGTTCGTTCCGTTCCCGCGCGCGGCGGACGATCATCAACGCGTGAATGCCGAAGCGCTGGCGCGGCACGGGGCCGCGGTGGTGGTCGAGGAATCGAAACTGGAAGGGGTCTGGCTAGCAGAGACTATCGCGGCGCTTCTGCAGGACTCGCAGCGCCTGTGGCAGATGAGCCAGGCCGCACGCGAGTTGGCGCATCCCAATGCTGCGCGCGATATTGGGGCGCTGGCGGCGCGGGTCGCGGGAATTGAAGAATCGGTGCGGGATTAGTACCCATCTTCACGGATAAAGACATACGGATCAACACAGAACGCATCAACACAGAACGCATCAACACAGAACAGCAGGTTCCTCGACTCGTTTTCGCCGCTTCGCGGCTGCAAACAGCTCGGAATGACAAGTTATTTGAGCAGGTTGTTTTCGAGCGGGTTATTTTAAACGTTCGATTTATCCGTGTGATCCGCGTAAATCTGCGGCCAAGAAGTTGACCTATGTTCGCTAAGATTCAGCGTATTCATTTCGTGGGTATCGGGGGCATCGGCATGAGCGGCATTGCCGAGGTGCTGCTCAATCTCGGTTACAAAGTTTCCGGCTCGGACCTGAAGAGTTCCTCCGTGACGCAACGGCTGGCCAGCCTGGGCGCGACTGTGTTTGAAGGGCATCGTGCGGAAAATATTGTCGGAGCCGAGGTGGTCGTCACTAGTTCAGCCATCGCGAAAGAGAATCCTGAAGTCACCGAAGCGCATAGGCTGCACATTCCCGTGATTCAGCGCGCGGAGATGCTGGCTGAATTGATGCGGCTGAAATACGGCATCGCGATTGCGGGCATGCATGGCAAGACAACCACGACTTCGATGGTGGCGGCAGTGCTAGCCGCGGGGGGACTCGATCCCACGGTCGTGGTTGGTGGGCGCGTCGACGCCATGGGATCGAATGCGCGCTTGGGCAAGTCGCAATATCTGGTGGCCGAGGCCGACGAGAGCGACCGCAGCTTTCTTAAATTATCCCCCATACTTTCTGTCGTGACGAACATCGACCGCGAGCACATGGATTGCTACCGCAATATGCGCGACGTGAAGAAAACGTTTCTCGACTTCATGGACCGTGTGCCGTTCTACGGGATGATTGTTGCCTGTAACGACGATCCACTGCTCCGGCGGCTTTTGCCGGATGTGCAGCGGCGCACGGTGACTTACGGGACCAAGCGCGGATCGGACTTTCTGATCAAAATCCCCACTTCTCGCGCAAAAAGCTCGCGAGAAATGGAGCACCCGCTGTCGGGCGATTCCGGGCCTCTTAGTCAATTCAGCGTGGCATATCGCAAGCAGGACCTGGGCGAGTTCACGTTACACGTGCCCGGTGCACACAACGTGCTGAACGCGACGGCGGCGATTGCTGTGGGCGTGGGGCTGGACGTTGGTGTCGAGGCGATCCGCACGGCGCTCGACCAGTTCCGCGGCGTCGACCGGCGGTTCCAGTTGCGCGGACGTGCGGCGGGCATAAGTGTGATTGACGATTACGGCCACCATCCCACCGAGATCAAGGCGACTCTGGCGGCGGCGCGGCAGTGCGGCTTTGGCAAGATTCACGTCATCTTCCAGCCCCATCGCTACACGCGAACGCGCGATCTGATGGAAGAGTTCACCACTGCCTTCACCGACGCCGATTCGCTGTTCGTACTCGACATTTACGCTGCGAGTGAGAAGCCCATCGAAGGCATCACCGGAGAAATCCTGGCGCAGCGCATCCGCGAGAAGGGCGGAAAGCATGCTCAATACGCGAATTCATTCGCCGACGCCGTGAATGCAGCCGCGGCGGCCGCGCACGACGGCGACATGATTCTGACTCTGGGTGCAGGCAGCGTCTCGCAGTTCGGGCCGATGATTCTGGATAAGCTGAAAGAGCGCGAAGGGTAGGCCGAGGCAGAAAGGCCGCGTTCCGGCATTCACATCCTAATTCGCGCCAGTCGGGGTCGCATCCGCCGATGCAACCGAACTGAACTCCGGGCCCAGCTTGGCAATGGCAGCGCGCAGTTCGGCGATTCCGTAGCCTGATTTGTGAAATGTGATCTTTCCGTCGGCATCGATCAGAACGCCAAGCGGAATTCCTGCCCGATGAAACGCCTTGCCTAGCGAACCATCTCCATCGTGATAATTGGGCCAGGGGATGTGGTCACGCCCGAGAAACGCGGCAACCGTATCGGGATCCTTGTCGTAGTCGATGCTTACCCACCCGAGCCCCTTATCAGCGGTTTCCACGTACAGCTTGGACAAGCCCGGCATCAGTTCGACGCAAGGTAGGCACCATGTCGCCCAGAATTCGATAAACACAGGCTTGCCGCGAAGGCTGCTGAGGGTCGTGATTTTGCCATCGGGAGATTTCAATCGGATTTCAGGCGCGGGTTTCCCTGTCAAATTAGCCGAGTCAGCGGCCTGCGGATTCCTGGAGAAAATATTGGGAAATTCGGTCACCAATTTCGCGTCGGCGGGCGGGACGAAGGCAAACGAGCCGTCGGGTTCCGGTTGGTCCAGCGCAACGACTGGGTACGTCACGGTTGTTTCCGTCGACATGGGAAGATGTCCGCCGGACTGAGTGAGCGCATACGTTTCGCGGCGGCGGCTGAAAGTCTTTACCACCACCTTGCGGGTCTTATCGATCCATAATGTCCATTCGAATGTGAAGTTGCCAGTCTTGGACGGTTCATCGACGTAGTGAATCACATAGCAGTCGACGCTCTTGCCGTCCAGGGAGATCGTCTCATCCGGCAGGAACGTGGCGGATTTCACGATGTCGGCGCGGTGGGCCATCTTGGTCAGGAGAGCCCTGGCCCTTAACAGCGGCTCCTCGTCTGCCCCGAAGATGTGGCCCTCGAATGGATCATCGGACGTAGCGGGTTGTTGCGTGTAGAGATGATCGTAGGGATGATAGTCCCATTGCACGGCGCCGTCGGAGACGACGATTGCCGATCCGAATCCTGAACGTCCCTCGTAGCGATGGCGCCCGTCCGGCATGACGATCGTCGTAAGGAACCGCTTGTCCCAGTGGCGGCTGAGTTCGTTGGCGGAAGTATCTTCTTCGACCGCTTCGATGTGGTACGACTTGGAGTCGGCGTAATGCTGGCTGACTTCGTTCAGCAGCGCGAGTGCGTCTTTTGGCGGTGCACTCTGCGGGGATTGCAACAGGAGAGCAAGGACAAGGAGCAGAGCGATGGGAAAAGGCATACTTTTCCACCCCCATAGCGTGAAATTCTATCCTCAATCGGGAGCTTTTTCGTGCCGCATCTCATTCCGGGTGCAGGAATCTCGATTACTCTGACCCTCAAACCAGATTGACTCGTAGGTAGGGGCTCAGTTTGAACTTTCAACCGTGGCGTCATCCCGAGCGGAGCCGCTTTTCAGACGGAGAGAGGGATCTCCCTGAAAATTGTGCCTGGGGAGATCCCTCCCGCGGCTGAACTACGCCGCGGTTCGGGATGACGCAAGGGCGGAGATTCAAACTGAGCCACTACCGATCCGTAGTCTTTGATGGTCATCACCCGCGATTCTGCTAGAATTCCCGGCGTGAAAAGACGAACCGTACTCCAGGCGCTTCCTGCGGTGCCATTTTTTCCGGCAGCACTTTGGGCCGCTTCTCGGCAAGACAGCGCCAATCCCGTTCCCGCCACGACAGCGGTCTACGAACTACGGGTCTATCACGCAGCTCCCGGGAAATTGGTAGAACTGCTGGCGCGCTTCCGTGAACACACCATCAAAATCTTTGACCGGCACGGAATGAAAAGCGTCGCTTACTGGACGCCCGTCGACGAACCCCAGAAGAACGACACTCTGATTTATATTCTCCTTCACCCCAGCCGCGAGGCGGCAGTCGCGAACTGGAAGTCGTTCCAGGACGATCCGGAATGGAAGAGTGTGCGGGACAAATCTGAAGCGAATGGCAAACTCGTGGAAAAAGTCGACTCCACCTTTCTCGCTCTGACCGATTTCTCCCCGCCACTGCGCTAGTTTGCAGAATATCGCCGGGGAGCTCATTCACGATTCACGGTTAAGTCGGAACTTTCCGTCCTGGGTTCGTATCTTCCCTTGCTAACCGATTGAAATGCCCCTCGTCTATCAGCCATAAGGGGTTCAAGCAATGAACGTGAAAATGACACAAGCATGGGGATGGCTGGTCGCTGGGGTGCTAGCGGCTGGATTGAACGCCAGCTACCACGACGGCGGGCTGCGGTGGGCGCACCAGGTAGCCGAACAGATTTCATACCAGGTCGAGCACCGGTCGGCGGCAGTTCTGGACTTGGCCTCTGGCCACGCGGATCGGTTCGTCTCCGAGGTGCGGTTGCTCACGACGCGCCAAGAGACCGCCTCCTGCCCTTGGTCGACGGCCTTGGCGAGAGTACAGACCAGAGTTGCGCGCTCCCAAGTTGCGCGGACCCAGGCCGGGTTTGACCGCTTGCAGGCCATGTCGGATCGGCAAGAGGCCCAACTGGCACGGTTCGAGGCGAATCGGGCGCGGATCGAAGCGCAGATGGCTCGGATTAGATTGCAGATCGATCCACAGATCGCTCATCTTCGCATGACCGCGGCGACTTTTGGTCCGGTTGAACTCAAAACCGTCCCAGTTGCTTGTTCCCGGATTCGGGTGAATGTTCCGCGAGTGCCGATGATCAGAATTCCGGCTCCCGCGATTGACGTCGAGTCGGGTTCCGGTCCGATTTAACGAGTGAGATCAGGTTCTTCCTTCTTCCTCCTGGGAATGCGGGCGCGGAAAACTAGCCGCGCCCGCTTTTCTTGCAACACCATACCTTTGCCATTCCGAACCTTTGCCATTCCGACCTTCGAGCGCGGGGCGGAGGAATCTGCTTTTCTGATTCGCGCGAACGACAGCAGGTTCCTCCACTACGCCGTCGCTTTCGCTCCGGCTTCGGTCGGAATGACAGAATCACGGACATGAGGCGCGCGGCACGTTCGTGCTCGTACCCAATCCGGTTCCCGGCTGTGCAAAAGAACCGATATTTCATCTATCTCCATTCGAGAAATGAAGTTATATTAGAGACGCTCAGCGATTCCTCACGACAACTGACCTGAACTGATGGCGCGGAAATCCAGCGGCACCATCTTGCAGGAGGAGTTGTACCCATCCAGCGCCGAGCATTCTCGGACTGAATCTGCTCGGATTGAATCCGCTCGCGTTTCATCTGCTCACGCTGAATCCGGCCGCGAGGAACTGGACGACGCGCGGCTGGTCGACCTGGATGCAGACGAGGAATCGCCCTTCCTGCGCGGGCAAAAGCGAGTCTCTGCCCGCCGCAGTTCACTTCCGAAGAGAACTGCCAGCCGTCTGTTGTGGGCTTGCGCCGCCGCCGCAATTCTGTGTGCCGCGGCCATCGCCGCCGCTGGACTTTACCAATACGGAGAGCACTCGTGGCGTTTTCGCGTCGACTCTAGCGACAACATTGACATCAGCGGCATGCAAAATGTGACCAAGGCGCAAATCATGGAAGTGATGGGCGCCGACATCGGACGCAACATTTTCTTCGTGCCGCTCGACCAGCAGAAGGCGCAACTGGAACAGATTCCGTGGGTGGAGTCGGCCAGCGTGATGCGCTTCGTGCCCAATCGGCTGAAGGTCGAAATTCAGGAGCGCACGCCGGTGGCATTCGCCCGGGTGGGCTCGAAGATTTCCCTGATCGATGCGGGCGGAACTTTGATGGAGCTGCCACCAAAGCACAAATTCTCCTTCCCGGTCATTCTGGGGATGAATCCCGGGGAACCACTTTCCACGCGCGCGCCGCGCATGAAGGCCTACAACGAATTGGTGCAGGAACTCGATTCCGGGGGCGCCCGCTACTCGCAGGAACTGAGCGAAGTGGATCTGTCGGATCTCGAAAACTTGAAGGTGCGCGTGAACGATGCTGCCGGGGACGTGCTGGTGGAACTTGGTTCGTCAGATTATCTGAAGCGATACCAGACTTATGTGAGCCACGTGCAGCAGTGGCGGCAGCAATTCCAGAAGCTGGAGTCGGTGAATCTGCGGTATGACAATCAGGTGATCGTCAATCCGGACCTGGCCAAACCGGGCGTGATCAAAACGAGTACGGGCAAACCGAGCATCGTCAAACCGGACATGGCCAAAGCGGACGTGAAAGCAAGGCCCTCGCAGCCCGTGGCGGCGGCGAAGCCGGCGGCACTGATTACGCGGATGAATCCGAACGACCGAACCCTTCCTAAACCGGCGTTCGAGTTGACCGAGAAAAAACTTGATTCCAAGCCGGCGACTGCAAAGAAGCCGGTGCCGAAAGCCAAGCTCAGAAGAACGAAGGCGGGCCGCGGTACCAATTCCAGCGGTTCCGGGTCAAAGAAGGCCACGGCAAAGGCTTCAGCAGCAGGGCCGAAGGCTGGTGCTGCCACAGCGTCTGTTGCGTCGAAGAAACTGGAAGCCGCGAAGCCTGCGCCGGCAGCGGCGTCTGCTCCGTCCGTGGCGGCGCATGCCTCGACTCCGAAACCGAGTGCGGCGATTGCGAAACCGACAGCCAACACGAGTTCAAATTAGTTTGCAAGCCTAAATTTGTGATCTTGATTTGTGATCTTAAAGTCGTAACGAGGGATTCATAAGCGATGGGGAACCAGCAGGGAAGTTTTCTAACCGCGATTGACGTGGGCAGCGCCAAGACCTGTGCGCTGATGGCGGAGTTGACCGACGGCGGCCTGCGCTATCGCGGGCACGGCGTGGCCGAGTCGCGCGGTTCGCGCAAGGGCGTCATCGTGGAACTCGACAAAGCGGTGCAGGCGATTCAGAAGGCGGTCGAAGCCGCCGAAGACATTGCCGGAGCGCCGGTCGAGCACGCCATTGTCGGCGTGGGCGGAGCGCACGTGCGCGGGGTGAACAGCCACGGCGGCATCAGCCTGGGCACGCGTCCGCGGGAGATTGGACGTGACGAGATCAAGCAGGCCGTCGACCGGGCGCGTGCCATTCCGCTGCCGGCCGATCGCGAGATTCTGCATCTGTTGCCGCAGGAATTTATTCTTGACGAGCAAGCTGGAGTGCGCGATCCGCTGGGCATGATGGCGGCACGCCTGGAAGTGCGCGTCCACATAGTGACCGCCGCGACCAGCGCGACGCAGAACGTGATTACCGCGGTGAACAAGGCGGGAGTCCACGTTGACGACACGGTGTTCGAGCCTTTGGCCGCTGCCGATTCGGTGCTGCGCAACGACGAGCGCGAGCTGGGAATCTGCCTGGCCGACATTGGTGCGGGGGCGACGGAGATGATTGTTTTTCAGCAGGGCGCGGTTGCTTACACGGGAGTGATTCCGGTGGGCGGCGACCACTTCACCAGCGATCTTTCTGTGGGCCTGTGCACGCCGCTCGCCGAGGCGGAAAAGATCAAGAAGATTTACGGCAATGCGATCGTTACGCTAATTCCTGAAGGCAACGAGGTCGAGGTGCCGTCGGTCGGAGACCGCCCATCGCGGCTGCTGCCGCAGCGCCTAGTCGCGGAGATTTTGGAACCACGCGCCCGCGAGTTGTTCGAACTGATGCGCGAGAACCTGCGCCAGAGCGGGATGTACGACGTATGTATTGCGGGCATCGTGCTGACTGGCGGCGCGTCGCGGCTGCCGGGAATTTTTGACGTGGCGGAGTCGGTGCTGCGCCGCTCGGTGCGGCTGTCGTGGCCCGCTCCGCTGGCCAAGATGCCGTCAACGTTATCCGAGCCAGAGTTCGCGACCGTGCTGGGCATGGTGAACTACGGGCAGCGCGCACGCGTGGCGCGCGGCTTGCAGGAAGATCGCTGGGGCACGAGATTGAAAGCGCTGTTGGTGGGTAAAGGAGCTTGAAAGCAATTGCCGGTTGTCAGTAGCCAGTTGTCAGTAAGGGACGGAAAGAAACTTCCGCATCAATATTTAGGTGGAGAATTATGACAAACGATTCGAGTATTCGCATCAGCTTCAACGAAGAGGCCCGCAACGACGCCAAGATCAAAGTGATCGGCGTGGGGGGCGGCGGCGGTAACGCGGTCAACCGGATGATTGATGCCGGCGTGGAGGGCATCGAGTTCATCGTCGCCAATACCGACTTGCAAGCCCTGCGTATGTCGCACGCGCCGGTCAAGCTGCAACTTGGCGTGAAGCTGACTAACGGTCTGGGCGCGGGCGCCAATCCCGAGGTCGGCCGCAAGGCCGCGCTCGAAGATTCCGACAAGATCATCGAAGCCCTTGAAGGCGCCGACATGGTCTTCGTCACCACCGGCCTGGGCGGCGGCACCGGCACCGGAGCCGCTCCCATCATCGCCTCACTCGCGGTTGAGATGGGCGCGCTTACGGTCGCGGTCGTCACCAAGCCGTTTTCGTTTGAAGGCAAGCGCCGCATGGCGCAGGCCGAGCGCGGCATCGCCGAACTGATGGAGTCAGTCGACACCACCATCGTTATCCCTAACGAAAAACTGCTCGCCGTGGCCGAAGACGCTGGCTTCTTCGAGTCTTTTCGCATCGCGGATGACATTCTGCGTCAGGGCGTGCAGGGAATTTCCGACATCATCACCATCCCGGGGATCATCAATCGCGACTTCGCCGATGTGAAGACGATTATGGCCGGAATGGGATACGCCGTGATGGGCACTGCCTCGGCTAGCGGCCCCAAACGCACGATTGAAGCGGCGCAGAAAGCGATTGCATCGCCGCTGCTCGAAGCCGGGGCGATCGACGGCGCGCGCGGGATTCTCATCAACATTACCGGTTCGTTGTCGCTCAAGCTGGCCGAAGTGCAGCAGGCCTGTTCGATCATTCAGAGCGCCGCGCACGAAGACGCGAACATTATTTTCGGTGCGGTGATGGACGAGAAGATGAAGGACGCGGTGAAGATCACGGTCATCGCCACAGGATTCCGCGAAGCGCGGCCGGCGCGCCACCGCCCGCTGGAAACGCACTTGTCGTTTTCGTCTTCATCCAGCCACACCGCATCCAGCCACGCCACCGCGATGAATAACGAAAACTCCGGCGCCGATCCAATGGATTTCCCCGACGGCTCTGGTCCGCGAACTCCCGAGCACATCATGTCATCCGGCGTCGGCATCTCCGAGGGCAGTATGACGAGTGATTGCCGGACGAATGATTGGCCAACCAATGATTGGCCAACGAATGACCGCGGCTACGCGGACGTCGTCGCTCCGGTCCCGTTGGCGAGTGTGCCCGACCGCGCAGCTGCCGATGCGATCTCGCTCGACAGCATGCGCGATAGTCTGCGCGGCAGCGTGCTCACCAATATGGCGACCAACTTCGAGCCGGATGATCTAGACGTCCCCGCCTTTCTGCGCAAGCGCAACGAGGTGATGTAGAAGGGAAGTCCGGGCCGTCGATCTGCCGCTGCAAGTTAAAGATGAATCCGAAGAACGACAACAACCGTGGCGCAACTGCCAATAGGAAAAGCTTTTCACCTGGGGAAATACACTTCCAGTAATCAGTAACCTAGTTACTAACGGGTTTGACCAGAGGTAATCGCAGCCTATGTTCATGTTCCATAACGGGTTAAATCGAAATTAATGTTTCAGGGGATCGGAACTTTTCCGTTGCCACGACCGCACTAAGTCCCGTACCATCAGCGTAGTTGAGTGATCTGGCCGGGTTACCATCTGCTGGCACCCTGCGTGCATCGAAGTACCATAAGACTCCGGGGAGTGGGATCGAGAAGATGTTTAAGGGAACGAGCCTCTTTCGTCTGATTTCTTTTTTTAGTGCGGCCTGCGTGCTAAGCCTGCCGTTAGCGGGCATGAGCTGGGCAGCGCACATCAATCCCAGCACGCACCCCACCGCCAAGTCGAAATCGCAATCCCAAAAAATCAGCGAGAGCCAGCATACCCGGCGCCGCCTGCACCACTTGGCGCACGCCCGCAGCGCGACGCCCGTGGCTGCGGCCAGCGTCACTAAGGTTTCCGTTTCTACCACGCGCCGTCGCCGCTCGTACGAGCGCTTTCACATGAGTTCGTTCGCCGAAGACATTACTGCCGGCGACATCACCACCGGCGAAGATCCGGTAGTGCGCCAGGCCGCCATTGACGCTCTTGGCAACATGAATGGCACGGTTGTCGCGATCGAACCGACCAGCGGACGCGTGCTAGCCATGGTGAACCAGAAGCTGGCACTGTCCAGCGGTGCGCAGCCCTGCTCGACCATTAAACTTTCCGTAGCACTCGCCGCATTGAGCGAAGGCCTGATTTCAAGAGATACCCAAGTTTCTCTCGGCGGCCGCAGCCGCATGAATCTGACGGAAGCGCTGGCCCACTCCAACAACGCTTATTTCGAGGCGGTTGGCAGCAAGCTGGGTTTTGAAAAAGTCGCCTACTACGCTCACCAATACGGACTTGGCGAACTTGCGGGCTACGATATTTCCGGAGAACAGCTGGGCAGTTATCCCGACGAGCCGATTCCCGCCAAGCTAGGCGGTGTGGGCAAGATGTGCTCGTTCGGCGAAGGCGTTTCGATGACGCCGCTGCAACTGGGCGCCATGGTTTCGGCCATTGCCAACGGCGGAACACTCTACTATTTGCAGCACCCCACAACTCCTGAAGAGGTCGCCGGGTTTCAGCCGCGGGTGAAGCGCCAGCTGGACATCGCTCCGGTGATTCCCGAACTTTCCGACGGCATGGCGGGAGCGGTACAGTACGGCACGGCCCGTAGTCTGCGTCTTAACTTCAACGAAGAAGAAATTCTGGGCAAGACCGGGACCTGTTCGCACGCGGGAACACGTTTTGGCTGGTTCGCCTCCTATGCGAACACCAGCGTAGGCCGCGTCGTGGTCGTCGTCTTCCTGCAGGGCGGACGCCCCACTTTCGGTCCTAAGGCCGCGGAGATTGCCGGCCGCATTTATCGCAACATGTATGACCACAATTTCTTCATCGCCGGCCCCGCGTTGCCGTCCGACACGGCTGCGGTGAAGTCCGTGAGCACTAACCCGTAGGACATTCCGCAAACGTTCTGTAGAGATGTGCCTCGGTTACGTCACCTTCAATCCTTAGCGTTCCCATCCTCATCGTTAATCTTTCGCCTAGCGCCAATCCTCTGCGAATTCTAATGCGGGAACAATCCCGCCCTGCCGATAGTTACCCCTACAAGGTCCGAGAGGCGTGGGGAAACGGCTCGGTTCGGTCTGAGGCTGGCCGGTCGGCGCGTCTTTTGCGTGCCATGGGGGGCGATACGGCAGAAGCGATCATATTTTACGGAGGATACGAATACTGGCTGGTAGCGCTTTCGATTGCTCTAGTGGTGGCGTCTTGCGCGGCTCTTGACCAGGCTCGCCGTGTGACGGCTGCGCGCGAGGGCGAGGCTCGCTTCCGCATTCTGGCCGAGGCGATCCCGCAGATCGTCTGGACTGCGGTTCCCGAGGGTGGCGCCGACTATTGCAACCAACGCTGGTACAACCTGACCGGCCTCAGCGAAAAGCAGACGCTGGGACGGGGATGGTCGGATGCGCTGCATCCTGACGACCGGCCTGTGTGCTTGCAGAATTGGGAGAAAGCGCAGCGCAGCGGGGAGCCTTTCGAGATGGAGTATCGCCTGCGCAACGCGGCGGGAGGCTACCGCTGGCACCTGGCCCGGGCTACTCCCATGCGGGATGCCGCGGGCGTCATCGTGAAGTGGTTCGGGGCCTGCACAGATATCGAAGACCAGATGCTCCAACAGCAGGTATTGGAGGAGCAACTCAAGCAGCATACCGCGGCTCTCATGGAGGCGAATAGCCGCCTGCAATCGGAAATGCGCGAGCGAGCTCTGACCCAGCACGAGCTAAACCAGCAAAACGCGCGCATGGTTAGCGAGCTGACGAAGCGTTCGGAGCGCGCGACCAATCTGGCCAAGATGGCGGAACTGCTGCAGAGTTGTTACGACTTGAAGGCCGCTTTCTCGGTCGTGGCCGGCATGGCTCCGAAAGTCTTTCCCGAGCCACGCTGCGCCGTGCTGCTGTTCGACGCGTCCCACGAAAAGCTCGAGGTGGTCCCCATCGGGGATGCCTTGCCCGTCAGTGGATTCGGGCCGCAAGATTGCTGGGCGCTGCGCACCGGGCGCGTGCACATTGTCGCGGCGGGCGACCAGACCGCCCAGTGCGGACATGCAGCGTCCACCCCTTACTCTTACTGCTGCGTGCCGCTGCAGGCGCACGGCGAAGTCCTCGGAATCCTGCACTTGCAAATGACCGAACCGGGCCAACTATCTCAGCCAGTAGTGGCGCTCGCGATTATGTTCGCGGAGCAGGTAGGGCTGTCGGTGGCCAACATCCGGCTGCGGGAGGCGCTGCGCGATCAGGCGATTCGCGATCCGTTAACCGGTCTCTATAACCGCCGCTATATGGAAGAAATGCTGGAGCGGGAAACCCTGCGGGCGGTGCGCGCCGAGCAGGGCCTGGGCGTCCTGATGCTCGATCTCGACCATTTCAAGAAATTCAACGACATCTACGGCCACGACGCGGGCGATACCGTGTTGCGCGAAGCCGCTGCTTTCCTGTTAAAGAGTGTGCGCGCCGAGGACATTGTGTGCCGTTTCGGGGGTGAGGAATTCATTGTCATTCTTCCGGTAGCGGACTTGAAAGTCACCCAGGCGCGGGCCGAGCGCATCCGATCCAAGTTGCGCGAGTTGCCCGTGCTGCACCAGGGGCAGCCGCTCGGAATGGTTACGGTTTCCGTGGGCGTGGCGGAACTCCCGCAGCACGGCACATCTCGCAAAGAGTTGATCGAGGCTGCTGACGCCGCGCTCTACCGTGCCAAAAGGGAAGGCCGGGACCGGGTGGTGGTTGCCGCTGCTGCGCCGCCCGCAGAATCACAATTGAATGCTGTTGAAGCAAGATAGTCGGAAGTCCATTCCGCGTCGCCGCACAAGCAGAACGCCCAGCCGGGCGGGCTGGGCGTTTTCTCTTTCTCGTGATCACTAAAAACCTGCAAGCTCAGTTGCGGTGGCCGGGACCCTTGCTTTCGTCGCTAGCGATGACGCCGTCCTTGATATGGATGACGCGGTGGGCATACTCGGCGATATCGCCTTCGTGGGTGACCAGAATGATGGTGTTGCCTTCGGCCTGCAGGCGGTCAAACAGCGCCATGATTTCAATGCCGGTCTGCGAGTCCAGATTGCCGGTGGGCTCGTCCGCCAGAATTATCGAAGGCTTGTTTACCAGGGCGCGCGCAATGGCGACGCGCTGCCTCTGACCGCCGGAGAGTTCGTTCGGCTTGTGGCTCATGCGGGCTTCCATGCCTACCGCCGCCAGAGAGGCCTTGGCGCGCTCCATCCGTTCCTCGGTGGGGACGCCGGCATAGATCAGTGGCAGCTCGACGTTGTGCAGGGCGGTGGCCCGGGCCAGCAGGTTGAAGGTCTGGAATACAAATCCGATTTCCTTATTGCGGATGCGCGCCAGTTCGTCGTCGTCGAGTTCGCTGACGAGTTGGCTGTTGAGCCAGTACTTGCCCTGCGAAGGCGTGTCGAGGCAGCCAATCAGGTTCATCAGTGTCGACTTGCCCGAACCCGAAGGTCCCATGATGGCGACGTATTCATTGCGCTGGATGCGTAGATTGATGCCGCGCAAGGCATGCACCTGCTGCTCCGACCCCATGTCGTAGGTCTTCCAGAGATCCTCGGCCGCAATCATGCACGATTCGGGGGCTGCTAGGTTCGCGGTGTTGGGCATACTGATGACTTCGGCGGTTGCCATTTTTTTCTCCTGGTCGCTCACTGGGTCGTCGCTCACTCTGTCCGGTGCCACTGACCTTTCTGATCTTCAATACTGCTTACTTCGGGTTCAGTACGTTCGAGTTGCTGGCTCCGTTTTCCGAGACGCCGTGTTTTCGAGACATGGTTCGAAACATCTTTCGAGACCTTGCAGGCTTTCCCCTTGGACGTGCCAAGCCGGCGAAGGTTATGACTCTTCGTCTTCTTTCTTCGGGACGGTGTTGTCGATTTTCACGCTGCTTCCGGGCCGCAGACTGCGCAAGACCTTGTAACTCCCGGTAATGACCTCGTCCCCGTCTTTCAGTCCGTCGATCACTTCGATATCTGTGGTGCCGGTAATTCCCGTGGTGACCGGGACGAAAACCGCCTTCTTGTTGCGGATGACGAAGACCCCCTGCACGTCATCCTCTTTCTTGCCTTTGGATGCAACTTCCTTGAGCGCAGGCGCCGCGGCGTGTACCGAACCCGGCGGATTATTCTGTTGCTCGATCTGGTCCTTGGTGCGCAGGGTCAGCGCCTGTATGGGCAGGGCCAGCGCATTGCTGCGAGTTGCGGTCGTAATCTTGGCCGTAGTCGAAAGACCAGGACGCAAGTCTCTCGGCGGATCGGTGAGCGTCACCACCACCTTGAAGTCTTTGGCCTCTTCGCTGGCGGTCGCCGATTGCGAGGTAGAAACGCCGCTGGAGCGCACGATCGCGTTGTCTCCAATTTCCGAAACCTTGCCGTGAAATATCTGTTTCGGAATCGCGTCAATGGTAACTTCCGCCGGCTGGCCCACGTGCACATTCACGATGTCGGTTTCATCTACCTTTACTTCCGCCGTGATGACCGACATGTCGGCAATTGTCATCAGGATACTGCCCAGAGCATTCTGGATTCCGACGACCACGGATTCGCCTTCCCGCACCGGGAGGTTGGTAACAATGCCGTCGTAAGGCGCGCTGTAGGTGGTTTTCTGCAGCACGTCGTCGACGCGCGTCAGATTGGCGCGGGCCTGCGCTACGTGTTTGGCAGCGGAATCTTGTTGCGCCTTGGCCTGGGCGACGCGTGCCTGGGCTTGCACTAGACCGGAATCTGCCGTGGCCCATGCATTCTTGCGGCTGTCGAAATCCGACTTCGCGATCAGGCCGTCTTTGAACAGATTCTGGGCGCGCTCCCAGTCGAGCTTGTTGCGGTCATAATCGGCTTGCGCCCGCACCATGTCGGCCTGCGAGGTATGCAGAGCCGCATCTGCGGCCAGTGCATCGGTCTCCGCGGCCTGCACCGAGGCCTGATTGGCCGTGACATCCGCCGCCGACTGCACGTTTTCCAGTTGCGCCAGCAATTGACCCTGCTTTACGTGATCCCCTTCCCTCACGTACAGGTGGGTGATCTTTCCGTAGGCATTGGCGCCGATGTTGACGTAAGTCTTCGGTTTGATCTCACCCGAAGCGCTCACCACCGTCGCCAAATCCTGCCGTTGCACTTTTCCGGTCTGCACCGTCGCTACGTTCTTACTGCTTTGATGAACGGTGAAACCGACAATGATTGCGAGCAAAACTGCAATGCCCGCGCCGATTGCAATTTTTTTCCAAGCTTTCATGATTCCCGTCACTGTCTGGGTGATTTATCCCCGCAGGGAGCCAACTCCTGCCACATTCAGTACTTGCACAAGATGGCCCGGCTGCCTCGGTTAGGGTGACGGACACCTATCCTCTGTTACGATCCTGGCGCCGAGAAAGTTCCCGATCAGGAGTAGAAGAAGTGGCCGCGACCCGATATCGCGTGGGGAGTGATAGTGCCTGCCCCGGAAGATAGCATTATAGCCCGGCCACCGAAGTTTGGCAGCCGCCGATTCGAGCATTCCTCGATTCGAGCATTACCGGCTTTACTTTCTGGCTTGGGCTTTACTTACTGGATTGACCCAGGCCCAGGCAACTCGGGGAGACTTTCCCCGCTTCTAACCCAGCAGCTTGTGGGCGGTTTTAGTTTGTTCTGGGGGCACGACTTAACCTTGCTTTCACACGACGAACGAGCCTAAAATGGGGCACGACGGTTGTCTGGCAGGAGTCCCTCTCATGTTCCGGGTTTATTCTTATAAGATTGTAATGCGAGTTTTGCTCGCGTCGGTCGGTCTGTTGGTCTGCGGCGCGGTCGCCCAAGACCAGCCGATCCAAGCTAGCCAAAATCAAGCTAACCAGGGTCAAGCTAACCAAGACCAAAAGTCCGCCGCCACGCCTGTCGCGGACGCGGCCGGCGCCAGCCAAGCCCAATCTACGCAAGCTCAAACCGCGCAAGCGCAAGCTCCCGCTGCTGCCGTAGATCCGCTCAAGCGGCCCACCGACGAAAAACAAAGGAAGAAGAACGAGCGCGGCCTAAAACAGGAATTGAGCAAGACCTACAAGAAATGGCTGGAAGAGGACGTCGTCTACATCATTACCGATGAAGAGCGCCAGGCTTTCAAGCAGCTTTCCAACGACGAAGAGCGCGACAACTTCATCGAAGCCTTCTGGCAGCGCCGCGACCCCACGCCTGATACCGAAGAGAACGAATATAAGGAAGAGCACTACCAGCGCATTGCCTACGCCAACGAGCATTTCGCGGCGGGTGTGCCCGGCTGGAGAACGGATCGCGGACGCATCTACATCGTCTACGGCAAGCCCGACGAGATCGATTCGCATCCTTCGGGCGGAGCCTACGAGCGCCCCATGGAAGAGGGCGGCGGCCAGACCTCGACGTTTCCTTTCGAAGACTGGCGATATCGCTACATCGAGGGCATTGGCCAGGAAGTCATCATCGAATTCGTCGACACCTGCATGTGCGGTGAATATCACATGACCCTGGACCGTTCCGAAAAAGACGCCTTGCTCATGACCCCGAACGCGGGGTTGACTCTGTATGAGTCGATGGGCATGGCGAATAAGGCACAGCGCTTCAGTGGCGGCGGCCTTGAACGCCTGGGCGCAGGCCCCGATAGCGCGATGGTGGCGGCCAAGGAATTCGATCGCCTGGAGCAGTTCTCCAAGTTGATGGCCGCTCCGCCCATCAAGTTCGCGGATCTCACGGAAGAAGTCAACTCGAAGGTCATCCTCAACCCGATGCCGTTCGATGTACGTTCGGACTTTGTGAAAGTCACCAGCGACACGGTGCTGGTGCCGGTCACGATCCAGATGAAGAATCGTGACATCACATTCGTCAACAAAGACGGCATTCAGCGCGGCACGGTCAACATTTTTGGGCGCCTATCCACCTTGACCGGCAAAATTGTACAGACGTTCGAAGACACGGTGCAGGTTGACGTGCCGGCCGAACTTCTGCCGCGCACCGCGGAGAACGCCTCGGTCTACTGGAAGGCGCTGCCTTTGCGACCCGGGCACTACAAACTATACGTCGCGGTAAAAGATGTGAATGGCGACCGCAAGGGCATTTGGAGCCGCAGCATCGTCGTTCCGGAATTTTCCGACGACAAGCTTGCCACTTCAAGTTTGATGGTCGCCGACGTGATGGAACCCGTTCCTACCAAGGATATCGGCACTGGCAGTTTCGTGATCGGCACCACCAAGGTGCGGCCGCGCGTGGCTCCGGCCGATGGCAAGCCCGCCCTGTTCCGACGGGACAAAGATCAGAAACTGCATTTCTGGATGCAGGTTTACAATCTCGGCGTGGATGAGAAGACGCACAAGCCTTCCGCCACTTTCGAATACGACATTACCAACCTGGCAACCAATAAACAGGTGGTGCAGAAAGTCGACAGCACAGACACGATGGGCAACCTGGGCGATCAGGTGACGCTGCAGAAGTCAATTACGGCGGCCAATCTACAGCCCGGTACCTACAAGATCGAAATTAAGATCAACGACAATATTTCCAAGCAGACCATTGATCCGTCGGCGGTGTTTGCAGTAGAGTAACCTCCTGCAATTTCCCCCCCAGGGGGTGGGGTGGGGTGAGACTGGGTAAGCTAGGAACTTGGGCAATCCTTTTGGGAGTATCGCTTCCGGTTTGGGCAGCAGATCAGCCCGGAGCGATCTCGGGATATGTCCGCAATAACTCGGGAATTCCGCAGATGGGCGCGGTGGTCGAGATTTTCGGCGCCGCCAATCGCACGGAAAGGGTTTTTACCGACGGCGCCGGATACTACGCTGCCACCGGCCTGTTGCCCGGCCTCTACACTCTCAAAGTCACGGCTCCTTCGTTTCTCCCGGCGTTGCGCGAGAAAGTTGGTCTTCGCCCCGGCGCCAGCCTCAACGTCAACGTCACCTTAAGCACATTATTGGGCGTGATGCAGCTTGGGCCCCTCCGCACTGTTCCGGACAACGACGACTGGAAGTGGACTCTGCGCTCGGTCGCGAACCGGCCCATCCTGCGCGTGTTTGACGATCCCGTCTTAGTTAGCCAAAAAACGAGTGGGCTGGGCTCGACTGGACTGGATTCGGCTGGACTGGAAACGGCGGTCGAGAAGCCTAGCCACGAGTTGAGCGGGATGGTTTCCTTTCTCGCTGGTTCTTCGGCTGACGGCTCCGGCAGCGGATCGGACATGAACACTGCCTTCGCGCTGGAGCGCTCCATCTTTGGCGATGGCCATGTGGTCTTCAGCGGCGATGTGGCCTACGGCGACAGTCTGCCTGCGGGAGTGCTGCGCACTACCTATTCGCATCGCCTGGCGGATGGCTCGGAGCCAACCTTCGCGCTGACCGCCCGCCGTTTCGCCTCTGCCGATCCTAATCTGCATGGCGCGGCATTGCAGGCGCTCACGGCCTCCGCGACCGACAACTTTACCGTCGACGACGTGCTGGAATTCAAGTTTGGCAGCGAGCTGCAGACCATCCAGTTTCTAGGCCACGTTTCTGCGTTCCGTCCCTACGGCTCCGCCGATCTTCATCTTTCGCCCAACACGGTTGTGGAATACGATTACGCGACTTCCCGCCCTGACCTGCGCAACGAAAAGGGTTTCGATTCCGCGCCAGCCGATCTGAGCGAATCGAATCCGCGAGTCAGCCTGCTCGATTTCGCTCCCAGGATGGAGAAGGCCCGTCATCAGGAGATCAATCTTTCGCATCGCGCGGGCAAGAACAAGGTTCAAGTCGCCGTCTTTACTGACCGTGTCGCCGATACCGCACTCACGGGAACGGGACTGACCACGGCCGCCGGGGGATTTCTTTTGCCCGACAGTTCCTCGGGCACGTTCAGCTATGACGGCAAAACCCTTGATACCAACGGCCTGCGCATCGTGCTCGAGCGGAAGTTCTCCAACGACCTGACGGCCACGCTCGACTACGCTTTTGGCGGCGTTCTGGATCTCTCTAGGCCCGATGTGGCCCTGCAGAGCGCAGAGCAATTCATAACCACCCAGCGCCGTCACGCCGTCGCTGCCAAGCTAAGCGGCACCGCGCCACGCACCCACACCCGCTGGATTGCATCCTATCGCTGGGTGAACAGCCCGGCGATTACTCCGGTTGACATGTTCAACGCCTCCCCGGGGCAAAGCGATCCTTATCTGAGCATCTTCATCCGCCAGCAGCTTCCCAGCTTTGGCGGCCACATGGAAGCGATCATCGACTTGCGGAACCTGCTGGCGCAGGGCTATGTTCCAGTCCTTGGACAGGATGGCCAAACGGTCTACCTGGTGCAGACCGCTCGCTGCCTTCGCGGCGGCGTAGCCTTTACCTTCTAGGCAGGTATCTGTAGGCTTCCCCGTACCTTATTCGTAAAATCTATCGCTCCTATCCATAACTACATAGTTGACGGCAGGGATCAGCTTTGGGTAATGTTTCTCAGCTGGCTTTGCGGGGTGGAGCGACGCAACTTCTTAGTATGCAAGGAATTGCAAGCTTTCCCGGTCGTGACCGCAGCTCTTTCCGCGAAGTACCATTACTCCTCCAAAACTGAATCCGCTTCAAGGAGACCACATGAGAGCGCGCAGCTTCCCGGTGTCGATCAATCCGGTGTCGATCTGTCTGGTATTTGTTCTTCTGGCCGCAGTGAGCCTATCGGCGCAGACCTTCCGCGGCACCATCCTCGGCACTGTGACCGATCCTTCCGGCGCCGTGGTACCGGGCGCGAAGGTGACGGCGAAGAACACGGGCACCGGGCTGGAGCGCTCCACCGAAACCAGTGCCGACGGCAGTTACTCGCTGCCCGAACTACCCATCGGTAGCTACACCGTCACGGTGGTCCGGGCTGGCTTCCAGACCTTCGTTACCGTTGCCGTGACCGTAGACGTCGCCACCGAGCGCCGCGTCGATGCCGCCCTGAAAACCGGCGAAATATCGACCAGGGTCGAAGTCCAGGGAGATCTGCTGCCCCAAGTCGAAACCACCACCAATGACCTTGGTGGCGTGATTACCCAAGAGACGGTCAAGGATCTTCCAGTAAACGGCCGCGACTACACCAAGCTGATTTACCTGAATCCCGGCGTGGCCGGTTCGCCGGACCAGATCTCCGACTCTCCAGGGTCGTTCGGCGAGTTCTCGATGAACGGCGCGCGGGGACGCTCGAATAACTATCTGCTCGATGGAACCGATATGAATGACGGCTTCCGCAATGACCCTGCCATCAACGAGGCTGGTGTCTTCGGAACTCCAGCTACCATTCTTCCCCTAGATGCCGTGGCCGAAGTCCACGTGATCTCGAACTTCCAGCCGGAGTATGGGCGCAATGCCGGCGGGGTAGTAAACATCGTGACCAAGAGCGGAACCAACGCCGTCCACGGAAGCGCCGCCGAATATTTCCGCAACGATGCGCTCGATGCGCGCAATTACTTCAACATTGCAGGCCAACCTAAGGCGCCATTCCACAACAATCAATATGGCGCGTCTTTAGGCGGGCCGATCGTGAAGGACAAAACGTTCTTCTTCTTCGATTACGAGGGCCAAAGAGAACCGGTCGGCGTGGTCACGGTCGCAAACGTCCCGAATACTGGAAGCGGGCCGAATGGTCAACTGGCTCCCGCCGATTCAACCAATCCGGTGATCCAGGCCCTGCTTGCCCGCGATCCCTGGCCTGCACCGAACCTACCGAGCGGTCAGGCATCGGTCGTCTCACCGTCGTATAACGATCTGACCAGCCTCATCGCGAAGATTGACCACAGCTTCGATCCCAACGACCTGCTCACGGGCCGTTATTTTTTCGGTGACAGCATCCAGTCATTTCCGCTCGCATTGACCGCTAGCGGAGGCCAGTTGCCCGGCTTCAATACCTACACACCGACGCGGGTACAGCTTGTTTCCTTGTCCTACGTGCATACCTTTGGCGGCAACAAGGTCAACGAAGTCCGATACGGATGGAATCGTTTTGCTGAGGGCTTTTTCCCGGCAGACCAAGGGTTTCATCCCAGCTCGATCGGCCTCTGCGCGTCCAGCACCACGGCAGGTTGCCCCGGTTCGGGCTCCGCTGATTCCGGACTTCCGATCATTATTGTGGGCAGCCTTGCTCAACTGGGCGCCAGCTCCAGCGATCCGCGCCACCGCGTCGACAGCAACGATCAGTTTATTGATAACTTTTCGTGGAAGCTCAATAAGCACGACTTCAAAATCGGGTTCGATTTTCACCGCACCACGGTTAACCAGGATCCCGACGGACACTGGTTCCGCGGAAGACTGAAATTCACTGGCGCCGCAACTGGCAGCCCGCTCGGCGACTTTCTTGCGGGAGATCCCCACCAGGGCAGCAGCATCCAGTACAGCGGCGATACAGACCGCAACACGTTCGAGAACAGCTTCGGTGTTTATATGCAGGACAATTTTCACCTGACCTCGCGGTTGAACCTCAACTACGGCTTCCGCTGGGACTACGCCGGGGTCGTCGGCGAGAAGAACAATCTGTTGAGCAACATTACCAGCGAGTCTCCCGCCACTGGAGACGGCACGTTCGTTCTGACGCAAGTGGGTCAGCCCGGCCTCAGCGGTCTGTATAATCCCGATCGCACGAATTTTGCTCCACGCATCAGCCTCGCCTGGGACGTAACCGGCAAAGGCAAGACCGTGGTTCGGACCGGCTACGGCATTTTCTTCGACGCTTTCTCTCAGGATATGGTGATGGGCCATTTGCCGTATCCGCCGTACTTTGACCCCGGCCCGGCCTATAACCCTGTTGGACCCGCCCAGGACCAGATTATTTCGGCAATCGCTACCGGGACGATTGCAACTGGAGTTCCCGTTTACTCCGCGCCGAGTTGTGCCAGCCTCGAATGCGACAGCTTCGCTTTTGACCGCAACATCAAGACTCCATACATGGAGAATTACAACCTGAACATCCAGCAGCAGCTCGGCAGCAAGATGATGATCCAGCTCGGGTATGTAGGTTCACAAGGGCATCGCCTGTGGCGCTTCTTCGACATTAACCAGCCCAGCACGCAGACGATTAACCAGGTGGACGAAGCCCAGGGCCTTCAGGATTTCGGCAGCGCGGCGCGCCCATTTGGCGGGTACTGCACAGGGAACATCTACTGCTCGTATTACGTGATGGATGAGAATTCCACTGGCAAGTCAAACTACAATTCCTTTCAAGGTAGTTTTCGTATCACCAGCTGGCATGGTCTCACCTCGGTCCTGAATTACGTATGGTCGAAATCGCTGGACAACTCCAGTGACGGCGAAGACTTTGAACCCAACGCCGCCCAGCCACAAGACAGCAACAATCCCCAGCTGGAATATGGCCCATCAAATTTCGACTTGCCGCGGCGTCTCTCCTGGATACTTGCTTACGACTTACCAAAGATGAGTGGCGACATGCAGAAGCTGAAGAACGGTTGGGGATTCAATAGCACCCTGACTGTCCAGACCGGGCAACCATTTCAATACAATTACAACTGCGAGGACGACTATAGCGGAGGCGGTGACTGCTATGACCGGCCCGATGTTGTAGGCCCAGTCACACAGAACAATGCCAATCCTTACCAGTTCATGCCGCTGACTTCCTTCGCCATCCCCTGTACGGTGGGTGCGACGATTTCTGGCAGCGCGTCCGACTGTGTTGTAGGTACCAGGCACTACGGCAACGAAACACGCGACGAGTTCCGTGGGCCTAACTTCCGGCAGTTCGATCTTGGCCTATATAAGAACACCAACCTGACCGAGCGCATAACCCTGCAGTTTAGAGCAGATTTTTTCAACGTTCTGAACCATCCCAACTTCGCGAACCCATTTCTGCCGGCGTTCATCGCCGATCCGGGGATTAACGGCTTCGGGGGCGCCGGGAATCGGGAAGTCGGTCAGGGTTACTATCAGATCACCGCCACCGGCGACGTAGGCATCGGCAACCCATTCCTGGGCGGCGGCGGCCCGCGTGGCATTCAGCTCGCAGCCAAATTCACTTTCTAATTCGACGGGGTCTCAACCCAAGCCCCTGCTTCGGCAGGGGCTTTCTTGCGCCCGAGTCTGTTACCTGGGGGCCGTCTTCCGAGCTGACTGTGATGGTCCGCTTACCGCGCTCGGCCTACGTCTTTCGTCACCTCGTCGCCTATTTAGGCCGATGGTAACCTCTGTTTTGTAGTCCCCCTCCCCACTAAGCTCTGTTCCGGAGATCCTGATGCATCGCCTTTCTATGAGATCTATTTCTGTGAAAAGCCCTGCTTTTTCCAGGAAAAGCCCTGTCGTTTTGGCTCTCGCTCTCTGTCTCGCCGCGCCGCTGTATGCGCACCACGTCAAGAAGGGTGAAACCACGTCGCTGCCGGTAACGACGTCGTCCCCCAAGGCCCGAGAGCTTTATGAAAAGGGCATTGCCGACTATGAGAATCTTTATCTCGAGCGCTGCAACGACGACTGGCGCGCCGCTGTGAAAGAAGATCCCGACCTGGCCATCGCGTGGGCCTGGATCGCCTTCAACAGCAGCAATCCCGAGGAAGTCGGCGCGGCCCGCGCCAAAGCCAAGGCGCTTGCCCCGAAACTGACTCCCGGCGAACAGCTCATGATCGCGTGGATTTCCAAAGTGCAGGAAGGCGACTATCTGGGCGGTATTACCGCCATGAACGACATGCTCGAGATGTATCCCCGCGACAAGGACCTGCTCTATCTCGCCGGCAACTGGATGCTGCTCGAAAATGGCGACGATCAGGCGCAGCGCCTCATGGAGAAGCTGCTTGCCATCGATAAGAACTTTCCCCCGGCGCTGAACGATCTGGCCTACGTCGAAGCGCGTAACCGGGAATTCGCTAAATCTCTGGCGGCCATGGACCGCTACGCCGCGCTGCTTCCGAAAGAGCCGAACCCGCAGGATTCATACGGAGAACTGCTGCGCATGGCGGGAGACTTCGAGGGTTCACTCGTACACTATCGCGCCGCGCTCAAGATTGATCCTGACTTCGTGACCTCGCAGGTCGGTCTGGGCGACACCTACGCGCTCATGGGCAATCAGGAACAGGCCCGAGTGGAATATGACAAGGCGATCCGGTTCGCCCATAACGAAGCCGACCGGCTGACCTACGGCATGCAGAAGGCGATGACCTATGTGCGCGACGGCAACTTCGCCGAAGCCGACAAGGAATATCAGGAGATCGCAGCGACCGCCCATGCCAAGGAGCAGGATCTGCAGGAAGCGCAGGCGCTCCGCCACATGGCGGAGTATCAGACGGACGATAACGTCGCGCTGAAACATCTGAAGCTGGCCGAGGAATCACTTAGCCATCGCGCGATGATTTCCGCCTCGGACCGCGATGAAGAGTTGTCACGCATCCTGCGCGTTCGTGCGGTGCGGGCCGCGCAAGCCGGCAACCAGCCGCTGGCGGATCAGTCACTGCACCAGCTCGAGGCCATGGCCAATGGCAGCCGCAACCGCGTGATCCTAAGTTCCTATCACGGCGCGGCGGGCGCTCTGCTCATGGCGCAGGCCAAGCAGGATAGGAACAACGACCAGAAGAAGTACGAAGACGCCATCGCGCACCTGGAAGAGGATCGGGAGAATCCCTTCACCCTGGAATTGCTGGTGCAGGCCTACTACCAGACCTACCAGCCCGATAAGCTGCACGAAGTCGAGGTCAGGCTTCGCGGCACCAATGAACCGACCATGGAGCAGGCATTGGTGGTGCCGGCAGCCCGCGCCAGACGGCCGACAATCTAGTTCTAAACCTGTCCGGCCTCCCGCAAGGAGCCCGGGACTTCTCGCCCAATCTGCGGCATTGGTGTACAGTAGGTGGGCACTTTTCGCCCGCATGAAGGCTGACACCGAGCGCCGTTCCGGAAGACGAATTGCCACTCGCGTTCCCACGCGCGTGCGTCCGGTCGCTGCCGCTGACCAAACGCCGCAAACTGCGCAGACTCGCGACGTAAGCGCCAACGGAGTCTTCCTGTACACCAAGTCCCGCATGGAAAAGGGCGCCGAGGTCGAACTGGTGCTGATTCTTCCCCCTGAACTCACTTCCGGGGAAAAGTGCTGGGTGTGCTGCCAGGCCACCATTGTGAGAGTCGAAGAAGAGGGAACAGAATTTGGGGTGGCGGCGCAGATTCGGCGCATGGACATCCTACCCGAAGTGACAGTCTGATTCGCTGATATCTCTGGCCCGAAGCTGGACCCTTTCGGGAGTGAGATTTCCCAAAACTACACGCGGCGAAGCGCCCGTTTTCCTCGTCCCAGCGAGGCTTCTGCGATTTCCCATTAAATGTTTGAAAAAAAGCTTCCCATTGCATCGCGCGCGGTGCAATAATGGCGGCCCTAGAATTGCTCTGGCCAATTTAAGGATCCAGGTGGGCCTAAGTATGATGATCGAAAAGCTCGCGGCCGGTGTTGTGCAAGTACAGACACCGATTGGTCCGCGTTATGTAATGCCTTCTTTCTTTCAACGCGTGTATCTGCTGTGGATGTTTCGCAACTTTCCCATTCTTCCGCACGCCGTGCTCAACGGACGGCAGCAACGACTGATCGATCGCATGTGCGGCGAGCAGCGTTTCGCATCGATGGCGTATGCCAACGGCATGGATGAGGCGCCAGTGATCGGCATCGTGGAGCATCGTCCGCCGATCGGAGCAGACCAGTTGCCCCCGCGGCGTCCCATCGCGAGCGGCTCGCCTGGCCTGGCAGCGGAAGTTCGCCAGCGTTCCTAGCTTGTCCTCGCTAGCTTTTCGTGTCTAGCGCTCATGCCTTGACTCATGCCTGAAACGCGCGGCTCGCAGCCGCGTCGCTTCAGCGTTAGAGAATTCTCATGCGTTAATCTCAGTGGCGAGTTCTTAATTCTGCGGCAAGGGTTGGTTGGGCGACGGAGCATTGCTGGTTCCGTTGCCCGCTCCATTGAGAGCACCGCCGGGTCGCGATCCGCCACGCGGCATCTCGCCACATCCGCCGAGAAGCCCTTCGTGCGCGCCGTTTCCGGCCGGATGGTTTGCGTGTCTCGCCTGTTGGCAGGCGGCAACGGTTTTCTGCTGATCGGCAGTCATGAGGCCTTCTCTTTCTTGCATGGCCTTTTCGCGGATCTCCCGCACTTGTTGATTCTTCTGCTGTGGCGTGAGCGAGGAGTTGGAACAGACTCCGTCGATTTGCGTATGGGCATCGTGAACGATGGACCGGATCTGCTCCATCACGGACCTTTCAAGGCCCGCCTGCTGGAAGCAGTTTTCATGGCGTCCGGGCCCGTTTTGCGCGGGCGGAGTCGTCGTCGAAGGAGCGCTCTGCGCCAGCAGCGTTCCTGCGCAAACCAGAAAAACAACCGGGCAGAAAAGTTTCTTCAACATGATTGAGACCTCCATGATTGAACTTCGATGATAGGAACCCGCATGCCGCACACACGGGAAGTTGTCAGACAAGTGTAGCGTAAGCAGCATGCGGAACCACAGATCGGTCGGATCACTTCAGGACATGGCCCGATTCCTGCTGTTGACGCTGCGGGACGGCATGAGGCTTGCAGTCTCAATCGTGGACAGAATTTGATTCTGAAACTCAATTCGGCGTAGAATCTGCCAGTGAGTCAGCAATTAGAAGTGATCTTGTTCGCGTTTTTTTTCGTGCTCGCATCGGCCACTATCCCCTATCAGTTGCGCAAGACTGTAAAAAAATTCGGCCCCGTCATCGCGCACTGTTTAGTCCGCCCGATTCTGACGGTCTATTACCGCTGCAGAGTCAGCAAACAAGGCCTGCGAAAGTCAGTCTGACCCACCATCGAACTGAGGGTACTGTCCTAATTCGCCTTCGCTCCCATTCACTCGCATGGGATTGAAATTAGGTCAGTACGAATTGAGCCGCTCCTGTGGAAATCAGCGGCTGGATGCTATAATTTTCGTTCGTCCTACCAGCCAAATTCCCCACCGTGGGCGCGTAGCTCAATTGGCAGAGCAACTGACTCTTAATCAGTAGGTTGAAGGTTCGATTCCTTCCGCGCTCACCACACAGTCTTCGGGGCAGAGAAATTCCGCGAAACCCTAGTGAAATCGTTGAAAAAGGCCGCGTTTCGCGCATCTTCCTACAAAAGTAGGATCCGGAGAAAATTTTTCATGAGGAGCTGTGCGGAGTTCAGGACCGCCTTTCTCTGCATCACGATCGGAGGCCCAGATCTGCCGGAAATCAATGGCGAAAGGACGGCGATCAGAGATCGAAGATCCCGCGAACTGGGCTCGGCTTCTAGTCAAGGTCGGATTTGCAGGCGGCAAGCATGGTTTCCTCTAGGTGGTTGATCGCCGAGCGTTCCGTCTCGGCAATCGGATTAGCCTCGGCACGGCCGTGACACACCAGATGTTTCAGTGAATCCGAGAGCACTGAGCCTGCGGCGGATGGTCGAGGACTCGGACGTGTCGATTTCCCGCATGATATGTTCCCATGCAATGGCCGCTCGACGATGCTGAATGATAGCGTCCTTTATCATGCATCACTTGGGTTGCCAAGCCGGGAGAGGTTGGGCCAACTGTCCAGTTGTCCGATATGGCCGTACCCATACAATTGAAGCGAACACGAACACCTTCGTTAATACGTAACACTTACTGACTTCGCGCTCCCCGTTTCCTAATCCGGGCCAATTTTGATCTTTTGATCGATCTCTCGCTCCTGTTTTGCGTCCGTCAGAGTCGTGACGAACTCCGAGAATACGCTAAGATCTGGAACGAGATCGCCTGCGAAGGGACCACCTGGCGCAGCTGTACGCGGATCCGTTTGCGCTTGCCGAATCGACGGTCTGCAGCCCCGGCATCCCGGTGTCTCTTTAGCTGAGAAGGAGAAAACACTGGAAACCATAGTTGTGTGTTGCCAAACGGTGGTAGATTTGCACTGCGCTCGCATTGACATATTGCTGAGTTAGATATGCCTCGACCACTTCTTTTGATTCACGGTTATTCAGCCGACGGACTGGACTTTACAAATCTCTACTGGGCATTAGTCGATCGGAAGATCGAGGTCAAGCTGCTGAATGTTGGGAATTACATTTCCCTCAATAATGAGATCACAATCGAAGATATCGCAGAGGGAATGCAGAGAGCGATCGATCTCACAGAACTCAACACCTCAGAGGAGTTCGATGCTATCGTGCATTCTACTGGCATGCTAGTGGTGCGAGCGTGGCTAGCGCATCAGAAGATTGCACCTGGAAAGAATCAGCGCTTAAAGCAGTTAAAGCATCTGATTGGTCTGGCACCGGCGACGTGGGGCTCCCCGCAGGCGCACAAAGGACGGACATGGTTAGGCGCTCTGGTGAAAGGCAACAAGACGCCGGGCCCGGATTTTTTGAACGCTGGAAACTTGGTCCTGGATGGGCTGGAGCTCGGTAGCCGATTCACCTGGGACCTGGCGCACGCGGACCTGTTGGGTCCGGTGCCGTACTTCGGCACCGGGCCCGATACGCCGTACGTCGCCGTCTTCATCGGCAACACACCCTACAAGGGCATTGCAAGTGTAGCCAACGATCCAGGCACGGACGGGACGGTGCGATGGTCGGGATGCGGTCTCAATACACGCAAGATCACACTCGACCTGACGAAGACGCCGACCGATGCACAAGGTTTTCCCAGAGATAGGGTGACCATCAGCGAATGGGCAAACGACTCGCGGCTCAATGTGCCCATCCTTGCTGTCGACAAGCGGGATCATGGCTCGTTGATTTCGGATCCCGACTCCGGCATGCTGGACCGGATCGCCACGTTTCTGGACATCGCAAGTAGCGATCAATACAACCTGTGGCTTAACGAAGCGCAGACCTGGAGCGTGCCAGCACGCCAAGAAATGCTGAAAAGCAAAGGGCACCTATTCACATTCTGGGAGACTCGCGATCTCGATGGATGGCAGCAGTTTGTCGTTCATGCACGGGACGGACATGGGGATCCGGTGACGGATTACATGATCGAGGTCTTCGAACTGAGCCCGGACGGGCAGACGTGGCAGAGAGCAGAAGAGATCTCCGTCGATGTGCATACCTATGGAAAGGATCCGAGCTACCGATGCCTGCATGTACAACTGCCGAAGGGCATCACCATGACGCCAAGGCCGATGCAGATCCGCTTTCAAGCGTCGACGGGCACGGATGTGGTCACGTACCAGGGATATGGCAGCAACAATTCGAAGATGGAGATGCGCGCGGACAGCGATCCGATCACAATCGAGATCACGGGTGAGCTGAAGGACAAGAATGCCACTCTGTTTCACCCGTTCACGACCACTTTAGTGGAGGTCGTACTGAACCGCGTTCCGTATCCGTTCGATAAGGTGCAGGGGATATTCGAATGGCTTCCGCCGTTTACTGCCCGAACAGAATGACTCGCAGAAGGTGGCTAGCTGACAGTCCAATCAAGGAGAACGACATACCAGTATGGAAGGGAATCGTAGGAAGAGCCTTTACAGCGGATGAATTCGCAACTCATGTGTCCGGACTTTCATTTGTGAGTTGGCGTCCATTCGTAGTACTCCACAACACGGCCGTTCCGACCTTTGCACAATGGCACTCTGTTCCAGGCGAACAGCGTATGCAAAACCTGCAGAGCTATTATCGAGATACGATGAAATGGTCAGGAGGACCGCATGTTTTTGTCGCCGCCGACCTTCTCTCGGCGTTTACTCCGCTGACTGTGCCGGGAGTACATTCACCGTCATGGAACAATGTCCTGTGGGGTGTGGAACTGGTGGGCGATTACTCGACTGAGCAAATCGTTCCTGGGCTCAAGGCTAATGCAATCTCCGCGCTGGCTACATTGCATGGCGTCCTCGGTATCGACCCATCGACACTTCGTTTGCATCGCGAAGATCAAGGGGCAAAAGAAGGCGGCAATGCTCCCAAGCAGAAAATCTGAATTGCCTGAATTGCCATAGTGCCGGCAGGCTGCCAATTCGATGCCGGAAAGATCTGAGTAGGCGGTGAGTGAAACAAGTAACAGCGGTAATTGACTGCACGGAATCTTGCCACGCGGCCCAGAAACGCGTTTAAGGATATTGGTGACAACGTCCTTTATCATTCAGAGTTTTCATTTGCGAGGTTTTCGGTGATGTCAATTGTCGTACTCGGGCATTTCAGTCGAGCGGTTCCAGAGAGAATCCTTCCCCACTTCTGACCAATTTCCGGGTTGCCGACAAATCCGGAAGTTCGCCCGATCAGTCAACACAAGCGCGTTTATCAGTACTAGCCTGTTCGTTACTCTCTTTAGTCGCGTCATGAAATCACCGTGAACCCGGTGCCCCCGGCTGTTAAGTGGGTTGGCTATTCTAACATTCGACCCATCTCGAATCGTTGGTTGCGGACGAAAGTTCAGCGATAAGCTCTTCGTATCTGGACATCAACGCCTGTCATACGCAAGCGCACAGCGCTTCACTGACGCCATAGCGACTTGCAATGTCCGCAGCGGAATGGCCCGCAGAACGTAATTGAACGAGCCCATCTCGCGGCAATAGAAGCGAAGCAGCTAGCCAATCGGCTTCCTGTTCCTGATCGTCCGAATAATCGCTCAGCAGCAACAATCCGGTCTCTGAGACCTCAACACGCGCTGGAGTGTGGCATAACTCTATGCGGGCGAGTTCATGCATCAGATCATTGCGCTGCCGAGTGATAGCATGCGCCGGATTAAGAACGATTGCGAATGTACTATCGATCTGCAGGGTCATTGCGGGCCGACTGTCACCATCGACCACTGTAAGTTGGGAGACGGCTCGCGGGTGAAGTCCAAGCTGGCTGAAATCGAGAAGTTGAACGTTCAGGCAGGCGGCGTGCGACGTTCGCTACTTGGTGTCTTTGGGCCGGGGTTGACCTGCGGACCGTGCAGCAATGGCTGAGCCATTCTGACACGGAGTCGACGATGCGGTACTTGAAGCCCTCTCGCAGTGAAAAGCTGCGGGAGAAGGTAAACGAGATATTCGGCTGAGTACCGGCGGATTTTGAGTTCCGCAGTCGATTCCGAACCATCAGAAAACTTCTCTGCTCTACAGTACCAATATGACCTGGCTGAACTTTAATTCAAGGGCGTCGCGCCGCTATTCAGCAGAAACTCCCCGGAGGCAGGAAATATCTGTCTACTCCTTTAACTTCTTCATTGCTTCCTTGAGCTCCTTAATGGGTGTACTAGCACGGACCGGATCGAGACTATTGGCTATGTCAAGCGCCGCCTGATAGGCATTGCTTGCTTCTTGGACTCTTCCTAGCGCTGCTTCAGCACTGCCGAGAGCCCACTCTCCATAGAAATTACCGGGCGCGATTTCCAGAGATTCTTTGGCAAGGGACAGCGCCTCATTAAACTTTTTCTCGTTCAGCTTGTCGCCGGAGAGAAATGCGCGACTGACGGCTGCTGCAGCCTTCAAATCGATATCCCCGTGGTAAACAAGAATGCCGTGATCGATCTGATCCGTTGGTTGGATGCGGAGGAAGTCGCGATAGGGATTGATTTGGTTAGTGATCCAATAGCCGGCAAGATTTTTAGCACTTAGGAGAACAGTTCCATGAACAGTCGGGGGAATCATTTCGGCCTCGCTCGCGCCGAAGCGCCTTGGAGCTGGGTTAGGCAAAGCATGGCAGCGAATCCCATAGCTCTTGGGCGAGATGTAGCCCTGTGCCACATACGCAAACCAGCATTCTTCTGGATGTCGGTCTCCCCAATCCTTTACCTGATAGAGCTGCTGTCCCCAATCCACATTCGAATCGCTGAGGTAAAGATACGTCTTCCCCGCTCCTCCCCATAGCTCATTTGCATAGGCGATTGGGACTGGGAAAGATAGGAATGAGGATACGATATGTGCTGCAAGCAACAGAATTCCTACGGCCAGCCATCCATTTGACCTTTGAGCCAAGTCTGCGACTCCCGCGCCGGCGAGGATGGCTGCTATGGGATAGAGGGGCAGGATGTGGCGCACGCCCAGGTTGACCCCTGCGACCCAGAATGCAGAGGATTTCATCGGCAGGTACCTCGAAGGAAACATTATGAAGCACCTGTTTGGGACCAAAGGACTTCGACACGCGATCGAAAATCACCGCTGATGTTGTTTCCGGGCTCATAGCGCGTTGTCCGGAAACGCGAAGAAGATACATTTGATCAAAATTACGTCTGCCAGAATGATGAGCAAAGAAGACACAACCACGCTATTCGTCGCTGCTTTTCCAACACCCGCGGCGCCTTCATTCGTCGTGTACCCAAAAAAGGCAGAGACTGTGCCGATGATGAATCCGAATACTGCCGTCTTAATTGTTGGTGGAATAAAGTTCGACCAATCGAAATGCGCGAATGCCCGAGTGATGTAAAGCTGAAACGAGATCCTCGAGGAAAAGAATTCCGACAGAAACCCACCCAGAAGACCCGAAAAATCCATGAAGACCGTGAGTAGAGGAAGAGCAATGACGCATGCAATGAACCGGGGAACGACCAGAAACTTGAAGGCGTCGATCGATAGCGATTCGATGCCGTCGATCTGTTCCGTCGCCCTCATATTCGCAAGGACCGCACCGATACCGGAGCCAACTCTGCCTGCCACAAGAAGGCCGGCAACCAACGGGCCGATTTCAACAAAAAAGGCCAACGCCTGAACTGTCGGAATCATGGCGCTTGCACCGAATGTGACCAGAGTGCTCCGCGTGTGAAGCGTCATCACGGTACACAAGGCGAATCCAGACGCGATCACTAGGGGAAGGGAATCGGAACCGGCTTGCGCGATTTGCCGGGTGATCTGAGCGGCTTCAAACGGTGGGCGAAATACGTCATAGAGCACGTGCCAGGCAAACAGGCTGACTTTGCCAATAAATTCGATCGGCTTAAACAATTCCATCCCTCCCGCTATAACGCCTAACACACTCGTGAACAGCCAGTCAGTAGTGTCTCGCTACTGATGACATCTTCCGATGCCGAGAGGAAACTCTTAATGTGCTCACGTTATCGATTCCGCTGAACGCCGCGAAACCTGTATCGATTGTGACCGGGCTTACATGAGGTTATTGAGTTGATGGCTCTAAAAAGAAGTGAGGAGACAGTGATCAAACCGTGAGGAGGACGCCGGACTGAATCTTGATCCATTTATGATCCACGAACCGTTTCTATACCTTACTGAAACTGCTTTCGGAAGCCATCCGTCTCGCGTAGTTTCAGTAATTTACCGTAAACTGCGGCCCTTCGGAACTACTTCCACACTGTTCAGATTCGTTCGCAATTGAAGTCAGTAACGGAACCGAGAGCCCACTGCTAGTACTTATCGAGTATTGCTCCGGACGCCGCACCGCCTGTAGTTTCCTCAGGAACCAAATCAAAAACATGAATAAGAAGATTACAGTCTTACTCGTCGATGACCACGTTCTGGTTCGGCGCGGTTTTCGCCGCATCTTGGAGGATGAAGCCGACATCACTGTTGTCGGAGAGGCAAGCGATGGCGCCGAGGCCGTCCAAACGGCTTGCGATCTAAGGCCAGGAGTCGTCCTTATGGACTACGCAATGCCTGGAATGAATGGTTTGCTGGCAACGAAACAGATTCTGCGGGAGCACCCTGAGATCGCGGTCCTCATGCTGAGTATGCATTCCGAAGATACGTGGGTGCGTCAGGCAATCGAGGCTGGGGTTCGCGGATACATCCTCAAGAATGCTTTGGACTTGGATCTGGGTTCGGCAATCAGGAAAGCAGCCGCCGGTGAACTCGTGCTGGGTGTGCCGTTGCCCGAACCACGCGTGCTCAAGAACGGGCGACATTCCGGATTAACTCCGCGTGAGCTTGAGGTCCTGCAATTCATTGTTGATGGAAAATCAAACAAAGAAATCGCAACCCTGCTCAACCTGAGTGACAATACCGTGAGCGTGCACCGCGCCAATATCATGAACGGGCTCGGCATCCATAAGACGGCTGAACTCGTGGTATACGCAATCCGTAATACCCTGGTTAGTATTTCGTGAATTGCAGTGGCTAGTTCGCAGCTCCGGTTCCCCCGAAGAAGCGGAGCAGTTCTGCGGCAACAACCTCAGGATTGTTAAGAGGAATAAAGTGTCCCGAGTCGACCATGACGACTTTGGACTGAGGAATCAGGGCACAGGCTCGACGCGCGAATGTTTCAGGTATGGCCTTATCGTGTGAGCCCTGAAAAATAAGCGTTGGCATCAGGAGTTCAGGCAACATCTCTGGGATGGACGCCAGGACCTCCGCGGGATCGCCAAACCGTAGCACCGACATCAGACGCCATGCGCCGAGTGGACCAGAAAAAGGGGCGTGAAAGTCCTCAACAACGTCATTCAATCCCTGCCGCTGTGGTTCCATCGCGTAGCGCATTGCTATCTTCCAGAAAATGGCGTTCACCACGGGCGCGAGCAACTCGCCAATCACCGGCCGTCGGATGACACGGAAGAGATGAAAGGGCTTCAACTCGGGAAACACCGCCGGCGAGAGCAACGCCAGATGGTCAACACGATCCTGGAAGCGGTGAGCGTAATACACCGCGATGGCGGAGCCGGCATCGTGCCCCACGACGTGCCACTTGGCGATGCCATGTTCCACTCTGATTTTCTCGATCTGATCGGCAAGTATTTCCAACTGGTTGAGACTGCAACCACTTTCGTAACGGCTTTTCGGAGTTCTCCCGAGTCCGGGCAGATCGACGGCCATGCAAGTGAAACGATCGAGCAACTTGTCGATAATCCCGCTCCATAGCTGGCTACTGGTCGGTATGCCGTGAATGAACAAGACCGGATAACCTGATCCGCGAGAAAGCAGATACATGTAGTTCTCCCCTTTTCAACAGCCGGTACGACGATTCAAGCCGACACTCCGGGCGCGGGCGTCAGCCGTTTGCAGAATTGATAAAGAATCCACGCGCTTGCTCGGAATGCGCCAAGAAATATCCCGAGAAGAAACGTGGAGACGATTCCTCGTGGTTTCATGCGCGCGTACACAACGTTCATGCTCCATGCAGGGCTGGTATAGACCGTCCCCGAGCTGGTTACGCCGATGCGATTCCTCACTGGCGGCTCGTAGACGATCTTCTCGATTCCATCGTTAAAAAACTTTGCCATTTGCAAAATGCGGCGGCTGTACGAGGCCCTTGCGCTGAGCGGCAATTTGCCTCGGCTGCGGTACTTCAGAATCAGGGTGGAGGCTTCTGCCGCGTGGCGCAGTGCCGCGGTGACTCCATTGGCGGTGATGGGATCGACCATGGCTGCAGCTTCGCCGGCAATCAGCCAGTTCGGCCCGGCTACTCCGATTTGCACTCGGGATCGGAAGGAGGTCACGTTGGTCGGGTTGAGAACCGGTTCTCGGAGCAGCGGCTCAAACCGAGGGAACTTCATCAGTTGCTGACGGAAAATTTCTTCCACAGAAGATCCGTGGTCGCGCTTCGCCTTGATCGCTGCACCGGCGGCGATATATCCGACACTGACCATGTTTGGGCTGACCGGTATCTCCCAAACCCAATCGAGATATTCAGCAGGCATAGGGTCCAGGTAAAGTGTTGTCCCTTCCGGCGACTCAGAGACCGGGAAGTAGTTCCACATCGCGACCTTCGCGGGTCCACTGTAAATGGCGGGAAGATTGAATTCCCGGGCCAGCAGGCAGGTTGCGAACCCTGAGGCGTCGATAAACCAAGGCGAAGAGAAGCGCGCACCGCCGGCGGTCCGAACCGAAGAGATGTTCCTTCCATTCCTTTCAATCCCAATCACTTTGTCGCGAACTACCTCAACGCCGCTATCGATCGTCATTTTCAGAAGTTCACGGTCCATGCGGAGGCGATCAACGTGCAGAGTCCGCAACTCGAGATGGAAGGGCTTTCCAGCCAGCCAGGCGGACGGAACATAGTGCGCAGAGGTGCCGTCGCGTAATTTCACAGTGACATGGCGCTTCCAGGTTGCCATCTGCGCGCGGATCAAGTCGTCCATAGGAAGTCCTAACGCGCTGAACAGTTCGGGAGCCGACCAATCCAGCGACTCCCCAACCGGCTGCCGTATCGCTTCTGCGGGCTCAATACAGGTGACCTTGAGCCCTGCTCTTGCCAGCTGCAGAGAGGCCGCCTTGCCGGCCAAACCGCCGCCGATCACGGTTACATCACAATTCGTCTCCAGCTTCTGGCCGGGCACAGGTTCGGTTCCGGGCGGCAGGTTGTCCATAGCTCAGATCATTTTTCGATTGCGACTTAATCCCCGCGATTAAGGTATCTGCGGTGTACCGGTACGCCCTTGTTTTCTTGTGGCCTGGACATCGCGGGAAAATATCATCGCGGGTTGCAGAGCCTCAATAGCAGAAAACAACTAGAACCAAGATTCAGATTGTCGTATTGCGTTGGTCAGCACTTGAGGTTTTGTGAGCAGTTGCGCCCAATGTGAGCACCCGCGGTTCTGTGCACCTTCCTCAAGGAGCGGCACTAATGCGAATCCGTTATTGACCCACTGCCAGAAGTCCCGTGACAATCCGGAACGAATTCGAGGGGGAGGGTGCTTCCGAGAATAGCTGCAGAATTCACAGCCCCAGTTCCGTCCGAGTCATGGCGTCACGGGTAAAAACTGTGACTTGCCTGTTTTGCGTGGCGGAATGACGCTTTCGGGAAGGCGCCCAAAGTTGCCGACAGGGGACGATATGAAGTTCAGATTTGCTGGATGCTTGAGCCTTGGAATAGTTCTCTCCGCGGGCGGAGCCACGTTCGCCCAACAACCGCTAGCCGCAACAGAAAACTCTGACTCGGCGCCACAACAAGCCGATCAGCCAGCAACATCTTCATCTGGGTCCGCGCCGCAGCAGGCAACGGGGACGCTTCTACCCTCCGACCCGGCGTCGCGGCCTAAGCACATGCTGGGCCCGCTCGAGGTTTCGGTCAACTGGCGCACGCGCGCCGAGGGTTGGTACTGGTTCGAGGGTCCAACGGGAAACAGTGAATATGGGCTGTGGGATTCGCTGCTGCGACTCGGGTTCGGGCAGACCGGCGAACATTTCGATTGGTTTATCGAAGGAGAACAGCCATCGATTCTTGGCTTGCCAAACGATGCTGTGGTGGCGGCTCCGCAAGGCCAGCTCGGCTTGGGTGGGAACTACTACGCGGCGAACAATAATCATACCGATGTCGCCAACGGATTTGTGAAACAGGCGTTTGTGAATTTGAAACATATGGGCCCAGTTGGCTTCAAAATAGGACGCTTCGAATATTTTGACGGTCTGGAAGTCAGGCCCAAAGATCCGCTGCTGGCCACGGTGATTCAGACGCGCATTTCCAGCCGCCTGATTTCGAATTTCGCCTTTTCGGCCGTACAGCGGACATTTGATGGAGTTCAACTTTCCGCAGATTCCGGACAGAACAACTTTACCTTCTTCGGCGCACGGCCGACGCAGGGAGTCTTTCAGGTCAAGGGAATGGATGAACTGGATGTGGACACCTACTACGGCGCCTACACCCGATCGGTAACCAGCGCACAGAGCGCCGGAGAATTGCGCGTGTTCGCCATGGGATACATCGATCACCGGACGACGGTGCTGAAAACCGATAACCGTCCGGCGGCTATTCGCGCGGCAGACCTTGGCAAGATTGAGATTGCGACGTGGGGCGCGGACTACGCTCATGTCTTCAACACCCCCAATTCCGGCAAGTTCGACTTCCTGCTTTGGGGTGCGTTGCAGACCGGCTCCTGGGGAAGCCTCGCGCAACATGCGGGTGCTTTCGTCGGGGAGGCTGGATGGCAGCTGCCGGTCGAAGTGTTGAAGCCCTGGATCAGCGCCGGCTATTCGTACGGAAGTGGCGATGGGAACCCCAATGACTCGAGTCACGGAACTTTCTTTCAGGGCCTGCCCACACCGCGCCAGTACGCGCGCTTTCCTTTTTACAACATGATGAATAACGAGGACCTCTACGGCACTCTGAATCTGCGCCCAGTTTCGAAGCTCGCGCTGCGCAGCGAAGTGCACACTCTCCGGCTGGCGAACGCCGCCGATCTTTGGTACTCAGGGGGAGGTGCGTTTCAGCCTAAGACCTTCGGATATACGGGCCGGCCCAGCAACGGAAACCGCGGCCTTGGCAACGTCTGGGACTTCAGCGCGGACTACCAGTTTACGCGCTCCTTCAGCTCCACTTTCTACTACGGCCATGCCTGGGGAAAGGGCGTGATTTCAGCGATCTATCCGAATGACGCAAACGGGCAGCTCATTTTCGTGGAGACCAACTTCCATTTCTGAGAAAACGACTGACTGACCTAATTCGTGCGTAATACAATTCTATTATTGACCCATCATGGCCGAGGTGTGATCGTGGTCACATTTCGAAGTGAGCCTGGGGTTTGGAGGACAGAATGGCAGTTTCGCATCCTGCGGTTCCCAACATTCATAGCGCGCCAGGGGCGAATGCCGGCTTTTACGACAAGCTCAATACCCGTTGGCATGAGCGTGCGCTGCAGATTTTTATGTTTATTGTGCTCGCACATTGGGCTGAACACCTTGTTCAGGCTTACCAGATTTATGTTATGGGATGGCCACGCCCGAAGGCTCTGGGCTTGGTTGGTTTGTGGTATCCCTGGTTGATCCAGTCAGAAACTCTGCATTACGGCTATGCATTGGTGATGCTGATCGGCTTGTGGATATTTCGGAAGGGCTTTACCGGGCGATCCTACACGTGGTGGATGGTGGCGTTCTGGATCCAGTTCTGGCATCATATCGAACACTTTCTGCTGATCTGGCAGGCGACTTTTCATCACAATTTTTGGGGTAAGCCGGTACCCTGCAGCGTATTGCAGTTGGTCTTCCCGCGGGTCGAGTTGCATCTTTTCTACAACTCGATCGTGTTCATCCCGATGGTCATCGCGATGTACTACCACGTGTTTCCACCCGAGGGTGAACGCGGGAATCCGGCCTGCACCTGCGAGTGGGGCCGCCACGAGTTGGCGAAAGCTGCCTGATCAGAGAGTGTCTGACGGCCTTTCAACCCAGGGCCTGGCAAGACATTTCGCGGGTTTCGTCTGCACTGCGACTTTACTCGCAGTTGGCTGTTCCAGACCGGTCGAACCGCCGCCTTTTGTTGCGCCGCCCGTTATTGCGATTGAGCACGAGATTTCACCTCAGCCGGCGCGGGTCGGCCCCGTCACGGTGAATCTTAAGTTGTCCGATGCCACTGGCAAACCTCTCACTGGGGCACACATTGCGATTGAGGCTGACATGTCGCACCCGGGGATGAGTCCACTATTCGCTGATGCGAAAGAAACCGAGCTGGGCCGCTACCAAGCTCACTTGGAGTTTCAGATGGCGGGTGATTGGGTTATCCTCCTCCATGTAACGTTGCCCGACGGGAAGAAATTGGAACGACAGATCGACGTGAGGGGCGTTCGACCCGGCGTTCAACCTAATTAGGCAAGCTGTTGAATCCATCCTCCATCCCGGCCCTGGAAACTCCTGAGTCGCTTCCGTTCGATCTAATGCGAGTACCTGGGCTGGGCCATTTATTCCGCTGGCGATATGCCCGCCCGCTGCTTCAGGCTCCGCTGCTCGTCCTCAGCCTTGTAATGATCGCGCACGGATTATTTGGGCCCACTCTCGCGCCCAAGAATCTAGCCACAACCCTGAGCTGGCTGCACTTTCGCGGCCTGCTGGTGCTGGTGCTATTGTGCGCGGGGAATTTTTTCTGTCTGGCCTGCCCTTTCATGCTGGTGCGTCAGGCAGCGCGACGATTCTTGACGCCCCGGTTCACCTGGCCGCGAGCGCTCCGCAATAAGTGGCTTTCGGTTGGTCTTTTCGTCCTGATCCTCTTTACTTACGAACTGTTCGATCTGTGGTCTTCGCCGTGGTGGACGGCCTGGCTGATTGTCGCCTACTTTCTTTGCGTGCTTGTGGTGGATGGGTTTTTCAAACACGCTTCGTTTTGCAAGTTTGTTTGCCCCATCGGACAATTCAACTTTGTGGCTTCCACACTTTCGCCGTTTGAAGTCAAGGTGCGAGATCAGGATGTTTGCACGCGCTGCCATACCAAGGACTGCATCCGCGGCAGGCGCGAGCCGATTTCGGATCTGGTGACGATTCGCGGCTGCGAACTGGCTCTGTTCTTGCCGAGCAAAGTCGGCAACATGGATTGCACGTTCTGCCTGGACTGCGTTCATGCCTGCCCGCACGACAACATTGGCATCTTGAGCCGTTTGCCGGCGAGCGAACTGATGACGGATCCGATCCGGTCCGGGATTGGGTACTTTTCGCGGCGGAAGGACCTGGCGGCGCTTGTAATCGTGTTCACGTTCGGCGCGCTGCTGAACGCGTTTGGCATGGTCAGTCCGGTCTATGCCGTGGAGACGTGGCTGGGAAAGATGCTGCATGTAAGTCACGAAGCTCCTGTGCTGGGATTAATCTTTACATTTTTCTTGATCGTGGAGCCGGTTCTGCTGATTGGCCTAGCTGCGTGGTTGACGCGTGTATGGGCCCGCAGTCCACGCGCCCTATTGCCGCTGGCGGTGCGATATACGTATGGGTTGGTTCCTTTGGGCTTTGGAATGTGGTTGGCTCACTATTGCTTTCACTTCTTAACCGGGCTCTACACGCTGATCCCCGTCACTCAAAACGCGATCGCGAGTCTGGGCCGACCGTTCCTGGGAGAGCCCCGTTGGACTTTGACGGGTTTGCCCGCGAACGTCGTGCAAGTCGTCGAGATCGGATTCCTGGTGCTTGGATTTGCCGGTTCCCTGGCGGTGACTTACAGTCTGGCGGAAGACGACTCGCCGGATAAACCGCTGCAGGCGTTTCTTCCCTGGGCAGCTGTTTGTCTGGTTCTTTGGTGTGCGTCGCTGTGGTTGATGTTTCAACCCATGGAAATGCGTGCCATGCTGATGAACGGATAGCCGCCGTTGGCTTATTGACGCGGGTTTATTGACGTTGGTTTATTAACGATGCTGAATCGCCCTACAAGTGCGGGAGCAATTTCGGTTAGGCTTCTGGCTGCGCTCTTGCTGGCGTCGTATACGCCGGCCAGCGCGCACAACGGGCCTCCGTTTCCGATTATTGAGAACAAAAAAGTTGGCCCTTGTATAGTTGCTCTCTGGACTCATCCTGACGTTGGCATCGGGGCCTTTTATGTGTTTGTGGAACCGGCGCCGGGCTCTACGCTTCCGGACGATCTGAAGATCAAGATAGGCGTTCAGCCCGTAACTGGACGGCTGCCGGAGACATTTTATGAAGCCGAGCGCGTGAAGTCGCGTGGACCGGTGCAATACAACGCGCAGGCCGAGTTCGACCGGCAGGAGTTGTGGCGTGTGCGGCTTGTGATTCAGAGTTCTCAGGGGGGTGGCGAGGCAACAGCCCAGGTAGAAGTGACTCCACCCGGGTTCGGGCGGTGGGACCTCTTGTTGTATCTTTTGCCATTTCTGATGGTGGCATTCTTGTGGTTTCACGGTGTTTCGCGCATGAAGCGCCGCAGGAACGCGCGATTACGGAATGGAGCCGAAACGGCAATTGCCGCGCACACGACCGGCCAGGCGAAACGTTCCAATTGACGCTGCGATTTTCTAGAGGATTCTCGTGGAGGACGGTTTCTAATGTGCGTCGACTCGATCCGATGTTGCGGCCGGGCTTCTGCTCTGCGCGACAGGCGAGCACACAATTGTCAGCGCGTGGTGTCGTCGCTGCTTGTCGGAAGCCTTGTAGCGTTCCTGTCCGGGTGTCACTCTGCCCCGAAGCTGCCTGAGAAAGGATCGAAGACCTATGCCAATGTTGTTTCGGCGTTCTATATCGGATTGGCAGCGCTCCAGGTTGGCGATGATGTTCACGCCGAGAGCAAGCTTTCGGAATTGACCCAACTCGTGCCCACGGAACCCGCCGGATGGGCGAACTGGGGAGTGCTCGCTTTGCGCCAGCGAAACTACGACCTGGCCGCGCAAAGACTGGAACGAGCCCGCGATCTCGCTCCGCAAAATGATCAAATCTACGATCTGCTGGGAGTCCTCGAAGCTGATCGCGGCCATTCCGGGGAAGCGATCGCTGACTTGCGGAAAGCCGTGGACCTCAATCCGAAGAACCTGCGCGCCGCTTATGCACTCGCGGAAGAAATCGAACGCCAGGGGGATGCCAACAGCGAAGCCGAATTCCAACAGGTGATCCAGAAGATTCTGGCGGCGCAGCCGGACAATCTCGCCGCCTTGCTCGAGTTGAGCCGCGTAGCCGCGAAGCGCGGCGATGCTGCAACACTCAAATCAGCGGTAGCCGAGATCAGCGCCCGCTCCTCCGCATGGCCGCCCGAAGTGCAACAGCAACTTGCAACCGTGCAGGCTGCGGCGGCTGGAACGGATTTGCGTGTGGCCGCCACGCGAACCACCTTTCTGCGCAACGTGCTCATGCGCGTTCCCGAGTACCGCCAAAGTCTGTCAGTCATCAAGGCGCCCGCAGGCGAAGAGGCGCGGCCCTTCACCCACTTTGTGCGAATGGAATCGCCTGTCTTCAAGCCTGCCCCCGCGGACACGGCAATCCAATTCGCGATTCAGCCAGTTGCGGATAGCCTAGTTACGGATAGCAATGGTCATCGAAATTGGAATTGGATTGGAGCCATCCAACTGGGCAGCGCGGGCGTGCCCGTCATTGCCGAGGCCAATGGCCGCGAAGTACATTTGTCTTTGCCCAGCGGTGCAACGCTTTCCTTTCCCGGTGGGGTGTCTTCTGTTCCACCGTCGCCCGAGGGAATCTTGCAAGTCGACTTCAACTACGACTTCAAAACCGATCTCGTCCTTGCGGGCGCGGGAGGAGTGCGCCTATTTCGCCAAGACAGTCCGAACGCGTTCACCGACGTAACCACACAGACCAAGTTGCCGAAGTCCGTGACGAATGCCCGCTATACGGGCGCGTGGGCAGTCGACATTGAAGCGGACGGTGATCTCGATATCGTTCTGGGCTCAAAGGATTCGAATCCGACTGTATTGAGAAACAACGGAGATGGCACATTCTTAGCCATCCATCCTTTTGCCGGAATCACGGGCATGGTCGGATTTGCCTGGGCTGATCTTGATGGCGACGGCAACCCAGATGCCGCTATTATCGACGGCGCCGGACGGCTGCACGTTTTCATGAATGAGCGGCAAGGCCAGTTCCGCGAGCGCGCTCTTCCTGCGGGCTTGCCGCTCGTCAAGGCGATCGCGGTAGCCGACGCAAACAATGACGGAGTTCTCGATCTCCTGGCGGTGCAGGCCGACGGGGCCATCATTCGGATCTCCGACAAGAACGACAGACAAAGCTGGGACACGGCAGAGATCGCGAGAGTCCCGGACGCTGCCAACAATCTTGCGGGAGAAGTGCGACTCCACGTCGCTGACCTCGACAACAATGGAGCCCTCGACCTTTTTCTAGCTCCGACAAAGCCCTCATCTGGCGCAGCCGGCGCGCTGATCTGGCTTGGCGATGACAAAGGCAACTTCGTGCTGCTGGAACATCCCGCAGGGCTAGCTATGGTGTTTGACGCCGCAGACTTGAAGGGCGATGGCAAGCTCGATCTGGTTGGCCTTACCGCCGACGGAGCTCCCGTCCAGGCGATGAATCAAGGATCGAAGAATTATCACTGGCAAGTCGTCCGGCCGCACGCGGTACAAGCCGTCGGCGACCAGCGCATAAATCCATTCGGAATCGGCGGCGAGATTGAAATTCGCTCTGGCTTGCTGGTACAGAAACAACCAATCACCGGCCCGCAACTTCATTTCGGATTAGGAGAACAGACCCAGGCGGAAATCGTGCAAGTCGTCTGGCCGAATGGAACGGTGCGTGCCGAATTTGGTGTGAAAGCGGACATGGATATCGTGACCGAGCAGCGCCTGAAGGCTTCGTGTCCATTTCTTTTCGCTTATAACGGAAAGCAGATGGAGTTCGTGAAAGACGCGGTTCCTTGGGGATCGGCGATCGGCCTGCGCATCAATACTCTTGGTTCTGCACAAATCGCAGCGACCGGAGAATGGTACAAGATTGGCCGCGACCAACTCGTGCCGCACGACGGCTACTACGACCTGCGGATCACGGCGGAGCTATGGGAGGTTTATTACTACGATTATCTGGCGCTCATGGCGGTCGACCATCCGGTGGGCACGGAGATTTTTGTCGACGAGCGTTTCGTGATTCCTCCGCTGAAGCTGGGCCTCACGACCGTCGCCACGCCGCACGAAATTGCGCGGGCCATCGACGACACCGGCCAGGACGTTACCGACATCGTCCGCACGCTCGACGGAAAAGCCCTTGCCAGCTTCGGACGCGGCCAATATCAGGGCATAACACGCGATCATTATCTTGAAGTGGACCTCGGCGACGATGCCCCGAAAAGCGGCCCCCTCTACCTGATCGCACAGGGATCGATCCACGACACTGAGTCGTCGGTGAATGTGGCCATCACCCAGGGCAGCCGCTGGCGCGCTCACGGGTTGAGTTTGGAAGTCCCGGATGGCCACGGTGGCTGGGTTACGGCGCAGGACAATCTGGGTTTTCCTGCAGGCCGGAAGAAAACAATTCTTTTCAATCTGACCAACGTTTTTCGGCCCGGCACTCCCCGCCGCGTGCGCATAAGAACCAATCTTGAAATCTACTGGGACGCCATTCATTGGGCGCAGGGCGCGCCAGATACGCAGCTGAAGACTGTGACCCTAAATCCCAGCGTGGCCGATCTGCATTATCGCGGATATTCCGTCATGCACATGCCGGGGGCCGCGCGAGCGCCCGAGGTGCCCGACTACAACCAGATTGAAGGAACCAAGCAGCGCTGGCGCGATCTGATCGGCTACTACACCCGCTACGGCGACGTGCGCGAACTTGTAAACACGATCGACGACCGTTACGTGATTGTAAATTCAGGGGATGAGCTCTCTCTGCGGTTCCCCGAGCAGCCGCCCCCACCAGCAGGCTGGGTGCGGGACTTCGTCATCGTTGGCGACGGCTGGATCAAAGACGGCGACTACAATTCCACTTTTTCGAAGACCGTGCTGCCTCTTCCGTATCACGCCAAGAACGAGTACACTACGCGGCCCGGTCGCCTTGAAGATGAGTGGGTCTACCAGCAGCATCCCGACGACTGGAAAAACTATCACACGCGTTATGTCACTCCTGATGTTTTCAAGAACGCATTGAGGGATGATACCGGCAAATGACAGGTAACCGGATCGCAAGGGCCATTCTCGTTCTCTTCTTTATAGGGCTATTGGCTACTCCGTTTGTTATTAAGCGAATGTCGGCGAGGCGGGATGCCGACAGATCGAAGTTCGATGCGAAGACCGCATTGGCTCGCCACGGGTTCTATCTGGAAGACGTCTCTCAAGCGGCCGGTATCAATTTTGTCCATCAATCTCCGAAGCTTGACCCGAAATTAGATCCCATCATGCCCGAAGTTGCTTCCATGGGAGCGTCGGTGTCGATCGTCGATTTCGATCGTGACGGCTGGCCCGACATCTACGTTACGAACAGCGCGATCGGGAGCAAGAATGCTCTCTATCGCAACATGCATGATGGAACGTTCAAAGATGTGGCTGGCGAATTGGGCATTGCCGACGTGAACCAGCCCGGCACCGGGGTTTCAACGGGCGCGGTTTGGGGCGACTACGACAATGATGGGTATGAAGATTTGTTCCTGATCAAATGGGGACGACCGGAACTGTTTCACAATGACCAGGGCCACGGCTTCACCCGCGTAACCGAGCAAGCTGGTTTGCCGCCCTGGATCAATGCGAACACAGCCATCTGGTTCGATTACGACGGCGACGGACTCCTGGATCTTTTTGTTGGTGGCTACTACTCCGAAGACATTGATCTGTGGCATCTTACGACGACGCGCATCATGCCCGAGAGCTTCGAGTATGCCAAGAATGGCGGACGAAAATATTTGTTTCACAATCTCGGCAACGGAAACTTCGAAGAGGTCAGCGCGAAAGTCGGCATTAACAGCCGGCGCTGGGCCCTTGCGGCCGGCGCGGCCGATCTGCGTGGCACGGGCCGTCCTGATCTGTTTGTCGCGAATGATTATGGAGTATCAGAGCTTTACTTCAACGATGGCAAACGGTTTCACGAGGTCGGCGAACAGACTGGCGTCGGCTTCGCCCCGAAGAGCGGCATGAATGCTGCGTTCGGCGATATCCTCAATCAAGGCCGATATTCGGTTTACGTTTCCAATATTTCCGAAGACGGCATTCTCATCCAGGGGAATAACTTGTGGGTGCCGAAGGAAGGCACTGCGGGCGATGCCCTGCAGTATCAGAATTTGGCCCGCGACTTTGGCGTCGAACTGGGCGGATGGAGTTTTGGCGCACAGTTCGGTGACTTGAACAACGATGGGACGCTCGACCTGTATTTGACTAATGGTTACATCTCTCTCGACCGCAATCGTAGTTACTGGTATGACTTCTCAAAAGTTGCCGGAGGAAACAGTACCATAATTGGCGACGCCAAGAACTGGCCGGCATTTGAAGGGCGCAGTCTGTCGGGCTATCAAAATAAGAAAGTCTGGCTGAACGATGGCGCTGGTAAGTTCGTGGACGTTGCCCAGGCGGTTGGCGCTACCGATACCTACGACGGACGTTCCGTAGCGCTGGTCGATCTGTGGAATCGCGGTGTGCTCGACGTGGTTGTCGCCAACCAGAACGGCCCATTGCTGATTTACAAAAATACGGTCGCGCCAGAAAACGAATGGATCGAATTTGAGTTGGAAGGAACCAGCTCAAATCGTGGCGGCAGTAACCGCAGCGCGATCGGCGCCCAGGTGACACTGTTTTGGAATGGTCAGCAACAGGTGCAAGAAGTCTCCGGCGGCAGTGGTTTCGCCGCGCAGAACGACCGGCGATTGCATTTCGGCCTGGGCCAGAATCCGCACATTGAAAAGGCCGTCATTCGCTGGCCATCGGGCAGAGTTCAAACCATCGATAAACCTGCCGCCAATCAGCTGCACAAGATGAAGGAGCCCGCATGAGCCAGCAGACGAACGCACCGGTTCTGCCCGCTCAGGCACCAGCTCAGAAGACGCCTTGGTTCAGCCTCGACAACCGCTACATCGCGCCCGCTTTTATTACGTGCATTCTGCTGGCTGGCCACTTGTCGTTCGGCATTCTTGAGAGCTATCAGAAGACGCTTCTAGCCATCGTCACAAGTATTGGGCTCGAACTGGTGCTCGGGCGGATTTTCTTTCACAAATGGATACATCCCGCCAGCGCTTATATCTCGGGAATCAGCGTCGGCATTCTGGTGCGGTCGCCGGCCTTCTGGCCGTACGCGTTGTGCAGCGCGATTTCTATCACGTCAAAATATGTATTGCGGGTGAAGGGCCGCCATATCTGGAACCCGTCTAACTTCGGCATTTCCGTGATGTTGTTTCTGGCTGCGGAAACCGTGGCCACGCTGAGCATCCAGTGGGGTAATTACCTTTTGCCCATGCTCGTGATCTGGGCGCTGGGCTCGGTGATTATCTGGCGGCTGCGGCGCTTCCACATCACGGGCATTTATGTCGCGTCGTTCATCGCCTTCGCATTTATTCGCAGCTGGATGACCGGAAGCCCTTGGCAATCGGAGATTGCGCCGATTACCGGACCCATGTACCAACTGTTCATTTTCTTTATGATTACCGATCCGAAAACTACGGTTCGGTCCAAGCGAGGGCAATGCCTGGTCGTGTTTCTGGTGGCTGTGGTGGAAATGGTTCTGCGCTTAGACCAGATTGTGTACGCACCTTTTTATGCCCTCTTTGTGGTGGGACCAACGGCCATGCTGATCGAGATTTGGCTGGATTCCCGCCGCGCGAGCGCAATGAAGCTAACGGTGGCTCAGTGACGGTTCGTAAACGGGGTCCCCGATCTCAAAGGCCGCTGCGCAATGTCATCTATTCCCTGCTGCTCGTTGCCCTGTTCATATTGGCGAGTTGCAAGCCAAAGGCATCGAGCGAACCGAAAGCTGTTCTGGCGACTCCGGCCAAGATTCCCACACCATCAGCGTCTCAATCCCCGCCTGTCGCAGTCGACTCGATCGCGAAGTCTTCTCGTCCCTCCGGTCCCATTGAGTTCACGGACGTCACCGCCCAGGCGGGCATTCACTTCAAACACAACAGTGGCGCGTTCGGGAAAAAGTATCTCCCGGAGACCATGGGCAGCGGCGCGTGCTTTCTCGATTACGACAATGACGGATGGCAGGACATTCTCCTGGTCAATTCCATGGACTGGCCCGGGCATAAATCTGGCAACTCCTTTCCCGCGCTCTATCACAACAATAGAGACGGAACATTTACCGATGTCACCCGTCAGGCGGGCCTCGCAGTCGAAATGTACGGGCTCGGTTGTGCCGTCGGCGACTACGACAACGATGGCTACGTCGACATTTACATTACCACCGTCGGTTCCAATCATCTTTTCCACAACCTGGGCAATGGCAAGTTTGCTGACGTGACGGCCAAAGCGGGAGTGGCCGATCCGGGATTCTCCGCGGGCGCGGTGTGGTTTGATTATGACAATGACGGCAAACTGGATCTTTTCGTCGCCCACTACATCGACTGGTCCATTGAGACCGATCAATACTGCTCGCTCGACAATAAGAATAAGTCTTACTGCACTCCGCAGAGGTACAAAGGCCAAAGCTCCACGCTCTTTCACAACAGGGGCGATGGAACATTTGAGAACGTCACGCGACGCGCCGGCCTCTACGATCCCACGAGCAAATCTCTTGGGGTCGCCTTATTGGATTACGACAACGATGGCTGGCTCGATCTTTTCGTTTCCAACGACACCGAGCCAAACAAGCTTTATCGCAACAATCACAACGGAACCTTCACGGATGTGGCAGTCGCGGCTGGCGTGGCTTACAGCGAAGCGGGCACGGTACGCGCCGGGATGGGGACGGATGCGGCCGATTACGACAACTCCGGCTGGCAGAGCCTGGTGATCGGCAACTTCACCAACGAAGGGATGGCGCTTTACCACAACGATGGCTCGGGGCTGTTCACGGATGAAGCACCGGCCACGGGAATTAGCAGGATCTCGACCAAGTCGCTGACGTTCGGCACGTTCTTTTTTGACTACGATCTTGATGGCCTGCCCGACATTCTCGCCGTCAATGGCCACGTCTCCGACGACATCAGCGTGGTGCAACCACAAGTTAAGTATGCCCAATCCCCGCATCTTTTCCACAACCTGGGCAAGAACAAGTTCGACGAAGTAACCGCAAAACTCGGCTCCGCGCTGCAGCGTCCGATCGTGGGCCGGGGCGCGGCCTACGGAGATTTCGACAATGACGGCGACTTGGATTTAGTGATCACGGCCAACAACGGCCCAGCGCGGTTGCTGCGCAACGACAATGGCAACCAGAACGACATGCTGCGCGTGAAAACCGTGGGCACGCGATCGAACCGGGACGGCATCGGCGCGAAGGTCACGCTCAAGACAAACACAGGGACGCGCTTGTTTGCCATGGTGAAGACCGGTTCAAGCTACTTGTCCCAAAGCGAACTTCCGCTAACCTTCGGTTTGGGCAAACCGGGAACTGTCAAGACCCTCGGCCTGGAAATAGTCTGGCCCAGCGGCCAGAAGGATACGATTCCTGACGTCAAGCCGAATCAGTTCATCACAGTGAAGGAAGGCAGAGGTATTATTTCGGCCCAGCCCATCGCTTTTTCTAAGACCGGCCCCCCGCAGTTTTCGGCGCCCGCCTCTTTGCAAAAGTGATGAACCAACTCTTGCGCGCGAATCACTTATTCAGTCGGGCGAGAATCGCCTTTTGATTCTCGGTGATCGTCTTGAAAGCGCCGCTGTCGCACCTTGCCAGTCCAATACAACCGTGTCCTATTGTTGCCAGCCCCCACCCAGGGCTTGGTAGATTTGGACGAGAGCAATGAGTTCGTTCGCCTGGGCCTGTGCCAGCCCCAGTTCGGCGGAAAAGGAATTCGTCTCATTGGTCAGCACTTCCAAGTAGTCGGTGGTCCCGGCCTTGAAACGCACCTCCGACAGCCGCGCCGCATCCTGGGCTGATTCGAGCAGATGTTCCTGCTGAATCCTGAATTCCCGATTCTTGCGATAAGCAACCAATCCATTCGAGACGTCCCGAAACGCGCCTTGAATCGTTTGTTCGTAGCTCAAACGCATCTGTTCGCGCTGTGCCTCGGTCAGACGAACATTCGACTTAAGCCTTCCGCCTTCGAATATGGGCTGAGTCACGGAGGCTGCCAAATTCCATATGCCAGCCGGACCGGTGAAGAGATTCGTCAGCGCCGGACTCTCGTAACCCGCAGTTCCCGTGAGCGAGATCTGCGGGAAGTAAGCAGCCCGTGCCACACCGATCTGCGCATTCGCGGCAATCAGGTTTTCTTCGGCCTCGCGAACGTCAGGTCTTCTCTCCAGCAGGGATGAAGGAAGTCCCGCAGGGACTTCGGGAGCGTGCGGCTCTTCGGTGAGCCTGAGTCCGCGAGGGACATCTCCGGGATTGTTCCCCAGAAGAATGCTGATGGCATTTTCCTGTTGTGCAATCTGCTTTTCAAGATCCGGAATCTCCGTGGCAGCGGTGTAGACCAATTGCTCGGACTGCCGTACGTCTAATAGCGAGTCGATTCCGTGTTGCTCCAGGGTCTGCGTCAATCGCAGAGAATCGCTGCGCGACGCGAATGTGCGTTTCGAGATTTCCAATTCGAGATCCAGCTCGCGAAGTTGGAAATAATCGGTCGCCAGGTTCGCTACGAGAGTCGCTATAACTTCTTTCTGAGCCCACTCATTGGCGAGAAGATTTGCCCTGGCAGCTTCGGTGGCGCGGCGATACTTTCCCCAAAAATCGAGGTTATAGGCGGCGGACGCAGTCAGTTGCCCTTGCGTTACCTCATAAGCCGGGATCGGGCCGATTTTTGGGCTCTGCTGGCTGGTGACGTTGCCTCCAGCGCTCAACGAAGGAAGTTGATCGGCGCGAGTGATTCCGAGTTGCGCCTGAGCTTGAAGCACTCGCGTCGCCGCGATGCGAACGTCGTAGTTATTTTTGAGTGCAGTGCGAATCAGGCTTTGAAGTTGAGGATCCTGGAAGACCTCCCACCACTTTGCGTCGCCCAAGGACGCGGTGGCCTGCTCGGTCTTCGCAAGCTCGGGCTGGCCTGGTTGCGGCTTTGCGTCCGCAGTTGCGGGCGTGTCGGCGGTTGATCCTCGATACATACCTGGCACGTCTACGGCCGGCCGCTTATAGTTTGGGCCGACAGCACAGCCGGTGAACGCGGCCGTAACTAGCACCAGAGCAAACGAGGAAGAAAAGCGCTTTAGAGTTTGAGTCCGAGTTGGAGTCGTCTGAGTTTGAGTCATCCGCGTGTGAGTCATCCGAGTGTGAGTCATGGATTAGTCTCCAGCTCCTTCTTGTTGCAGCGCGTAAGCCGGGATTGTCTCCGGCACTCTTTTGCGCGTCGAGCGGAAGAAGGAGAACCGGTCCAGCACTTTCTCCTGGAATTCCTCAAGATAGAGATAGATGGCCGGTGTAACGAATAGTGTTATGAACTGCGAGACGATGAGGCCGCCGACCACGACCAAGCCTAACGGCCGGCGCGAGGCTCCATCAGCGCCGTAACCCAGCGCGATCGGCATCGCGCCCAGCAGCGCCGCCATCGTCGTCATCATGATGGGACGGAAGCGTTCCATGCTGGCATCGTGAATCGCCTGAGTGTCTGCAATTCCCTGACGTACTCTCTGCTCCGCGAAATCAACGATCATGATTCCGTTTTTCTTTACGATGCCCATCAGCATGAACATTCCAATGTAGGCATACAGCGAAGCTTCCGCGCCGAACAGCCACAGGGTAAGCAGTCCGCCTAGCAATGCCACAGGCAAGGATGAAAGCACCGTAATCGGGTGCAGGTAACTCTCGTAAAGAATCGCCAGGATCACATACATGACGAACACTGCAACCAGCATCAGCACAGCCAGGTCCGAAACCGTGTTGCGGAACGTGAGCGCCTCGCCTTGCAGCGTTCCAACGATGCCCTGCGGCAGAATCTGCTTCGCCGTCTGTTCCACGAACTGGGTTGCCGGCCCAATGGCGTATCCGGGCTTCAGATTGAAGAACATGGTCACGCTGGTGAATTGATTGATGTGGTTGACGGCTTGCGGGCCGATGACTGGATGCCAGCTCGTGACCGCGTTCAGAGGAACCATGCGCTGCCCGTCGTCACTCTTGATGTAGAGCTTGCCCAGGTCTTCCGGTGCCGAGCGCTTGTCATCCGCGACTTCGAGAATCACCTGATACTGATCGGTTGGCTTCTTGATCAGATAACTGTAATTCTGCGAATACGCGTCGTGCAGAAGCGTGAGAATCCGGGTCTCCGATACGCCGTAGAGTTTTGCCTGCTCCCGCAGAATGTCGACTTGCAGGTTCGGCGTGTGATTGTAGAGATCGGAATTCACGAACAGGAACCCCGGATACTCGTGCATCTTTGCCATCATCTTGCCCGCGGAATCGTAAACCTGGTTGGGGTCGATTCCGGAAAGTGCAAAGGCAAATTGCCCCTGCGCATTGGCGGTGGCGCCGGTGCTGATCTCCAGCGCGGGATTGGGCTGGAGAAAGGCGACGGTGCCGGGAATTGAATTGCCGATCGCGCCCATGAGCTGTCCGGCCACTTGCGCGATCGGTGGGCGCTCGGATGGGGGTTTTAGAAACGCAATCAGGAATGCTTGGTTCGATCCCATGAACTGCGCGTTCCCGCTCATGGTGAACGTGCTGCGCACCGCGGGATTCGCCTTCATGATCTTTTCGGCCTGCGTTTGATAGGCATGCATCTGATCGGGCGATGATCCTTCCTGTGCCACCAATATGCCGCGGATAAACGAACTGTCTCCGACTGGCAGAAATGACTTCGGGACGACATAAAACAAGTACCCAGTGCCGGCGAGGCAGACCACCCAGGTCACAGCTGAAATCCAGCGATGACGAAGGAAGAACCATAGAGAGCGCCCGTAAACATCCAGCACGCGATGTTCAAAGGCACCGAAGGCGCGTTCCATCCAGGTTTTCTTCGCACCCGCACCACGCTGGCCGAGCAGCCGGGAGGTCATTAGTGGAGTGAGAGTGAGCGACACAATTCCGCTGGCCAGAATCGAGATCACAATGGTGAGCGAGAACTCGCGGAAGATGCGGCCCATAAGCCCGCTCATGAAGACCAGCGGGATGAAGACCGCGGCCAGCGAAAGCGTCATGGCCAGAATCGTGAAGCTGATTTCCTTGGCCGAGTTCAGCGACGCCTCGAAAGCGTTCTGTCCTGTCTCCATTAGACGCACGGTGTTTTCCAGAAACACAATGGCGTCATCTACGAGGAAACCAATGGCCAGAGTCAAAGCCATTAGTGAGAGGTTGTCCAGGCTGTAGCCGAGCACGTCCATGGCTATGAAGGTCAGCAGCAGAGACAAGGGCAGCGCCACGGCCGGAATCAGAGTGTCAGTCGCCCGGCCGAGGAATACGAAAATCACCATGACCACCAGCACGAAGGCAAGATAGAGCGTCGTCTGCACATCTTTTATGCCGCCCACAATGGTCAGCGAGCGGTCATAGGCTGGCACCAGCAGAACGGAAGTGGGAAGCTGCGATTGAATGGTAGGGAGCAAATCCCGCACCGACTTTGCTACTTGAACCGCGTTTACGCCCGCCCGGCGAAACACGGCGACCACCACCGTCGCACCAGGCTGCGGATATCCTCGCACCCAGAAACGCATGTCGATGCGCTCGTCCTGAACGCCTTGGCTGGCGCTGGCAACATCTTTCAGATACACGGGTGAGCCATTGCTTTGTCCGACGATCAACCCGTTGTATTCGTCTGCGGTGGTTAGTTGCCCTTGCGGCTGGAGCAGGAAGCTGCGGTGCGGCCCGTCGAACTGACCCGCACCGGTGTACGCGGTCCCGTTCTTTATCGCTCCCGTCAAATCTTCCAAAGTGATGTTGCGAATCGCCATCGCCGATGGATCGGCTTTGATCCGCACCGCCGACTGCGTGCCATACACCGCAATCTGGCTCACGCCGGGCAGAATGCTCAGGCGCTCGCCCACTTGCGTGTTGGCGTAGTCGTAAAGCTGGCCTTCCGTGACCGTATCGCTGACCAGCGCGATGTATTGGATCGGCTGGTCGTTCGGATTCGTCTTGGTAAATGTGGGAGGACTCGGCAAGTCGACAGGGAGCTGACCCTGGGCACGCGTGATGGCCGCCTGCACATCGGTCGCTGCACCGTCGAGGCTCTTGGAGAGGTCAAACTGCAAGACAAAACTGGAGTGGCCCTGACCGTTGTTCGAGGTCACCAGTTCAAGGCCCGGGATCTGCATGAACTGGCGCTCGAGCGGCGTGGCCACATTGTTGGCCATTGTGTCCGGCGTAGCTCCCGGGTAGTTGACCTGTACCTGGATGACCGGATAATCGACGGCCGGCAGATCGCTTACCGGCAACCGAAAATATGCCAAGACTCCGAACAGAATCACGGAGACGGTCAGCGCGACCGTCATTACTGGACGACGAATGAAGATCTCTGAGAGATTCATGAGTGACCTCCGTTGGTTCCGGCCGCCTGGTTGCCTGCGTTCGACGATGGCGTGGCGGGAGTCGTGGAATCGACGCGCACCTTTCCCCCGGGCCGAACCAGCATCTGGCCCGCGAGCACGATGCGTTCGTTGGCGGCGACTCCCGCCGTCACAACCACATCATCGCCCTGACGTTGCCCCAACTTCACGGGTCGGAGTTCAGCCGTATCGTCGGATTTGAGGACGTAGACGAACGGCCCTTGCTGACTGATCTGTGCGGCTTGATTCGGAATCAGCACCGCCGCCTTCTCTGTGTTGAGAACGAGTTTCACGTCGACGAATTGACCGGGCCAGAAGTGGTGGTCGGGGTTACTCATCGTCGCCCGCAAATTGACTGTGCCGCTGCCGTTCTGCACTGTGTTATCGAGGAACTCGACGCGGCCAGGTTTAACCGCATTCTCCGCGTCGGACGGAAGCCGGACTGCCGCTCTCAGCGTGCCGCGGGACATCTGCTGTTGAACTTCCGGAAGATCACTCTCCGTGATGGTGAAATTCGCATAGATGGGGTCGAGCCGTTGGATCGAAAGCAGCGACGTCGCATTGGCTTGCACAACATTTCCGACATCCACCAAACGTGCGCCAGCTCTGCCGTCGATGGGAGAGTGGATGTAGCAGTACTCAAGATTTAAGTTTGCAGTTTCCAGGGCTGCCTGCGCGGCTTCTACCAGTGCCTGGTCAACATCCACGGCATTCTTCTTGGTGTCATAGTCTTGCCTTGAGATTGCTCTTTCTCCTATGACTTCCTCATCGCGGGCGAATTGAATCCTGGCGAGATCGAGCGCCGCCTTTGCCTGGGCAAGGCTCGCTTGCGCCGCGTCCAGCTGCGCTTTGTAGGGACGAGGATCGATGACAAACAGCAACTGTCCTTTCTTCAGGTTTTCACCGTCCTGAAAATGCCGTTCGACGATGCGTCCGCCGACCTGGGGAGTTACTGTGACCGACTCGAAGGCCGCGTTTCTGCCGATCTCGTCCAAATACTTTGGCACGTCCTGCGCAGTGGCCTTGACCACCGTCACCAGGGGCGCGGGCATAGCAGGCGCCGCCGCTTGCACACTGCTTCGGCTGCAACCCTCCGCCGCCAACAGCAGTACCGCAGCAAGTCCAAGCCGTCTGTATCGAAGATTTGAAGTAGTCTTCACCGTCATGTTCATGGCCATCCTTAATCTGAATTGTGAAAGGGTTCTTGAAGTTACGCCGAAGTCGCTAAACCTATGTCGAAGTCGCTAAACGTTGACCAACTAGCAGATCAAGCAGGGAACCGTGGCGCTCATCCGGCGCCGGCGATGCCGGCTTTTCTGAGCTGGCAGGCGGCAGGTGCCTGGAGTGCGATGTCATCGCACTTCCGATTTGCTCGAAAGCGCGAGTGCGCGCGGCGACCACGTCGCGCCGTGCGCAGCCCAGTAGAAGAGAACAATCTTGATCGGAGTAGCGTTCCAGAACCGTCATTACGTAGACAAAGCGCTCAAACGGCTCGAGTGCAAGAACGGCGGCAATTCCGACATGCTCCACCGGCGGCGTTTTGCCATTGTTGCTGACCGGGGCCGCGCTCGAACGGCCATTTTCTTCCGTCGGCCTCGGATTGATTGCCCTCACGGCGTTTACGATGATCACCCGCCGAGCCCAGGAATGCGCCCATTCCTTGAAAACCGGGTTGCCCTCTACCGCGTCCTCCAGGCCTGAGACGAAACACTGCTCAGCCTTCTCACGATCCGCGGTTAACAGATACGAGAGCAAGTAGAGGCTGTTCATGTCCTCGTCGAAAACCCGGCGGAAATCGTCGCTGCTTGCGTACGGCATGGGTCTCGTGATTTGCTTTGTCTCCGGCATATTCACCTCCGTCTTTCATGTATGAGTCGTTTGAGCCTGGTGAAAATCGACAACGAAAACTATTTTTCTGATGTTTTCAGCGCCTTACTATTTCTTCTCGAGTACCTGCGACGGTGTGCATCGGCATCTTCGGGCCAATCCCTTCAGCACGTGGCGAGTAAGAATGCCGGCGCAGGAAAACTTTGCGCCTTGCTTCATCAGATCGAAAATCGCATCTTCTCCCTCGCGGCTGATGACGGTCAGGCTGCTTAAATCGATAACCACTTTGCGCCCGTCTAAGTTACGGCTCGCGTTTCTCCAGGTAGTACTAAGCTCGGCGACCCAGGGTTCGCTTAACTTTCCTTCCACGACCAGCTTGCGCTGAGTGCGGGTGTCGACGATGGAAATCTTGAACATATTGGATCTCAGGACGGATTGGGTAAGCGCAACACGCATGCCAAAGGCGCACGCCTGCAAGATGTTGAAACTATTGGCGGGAGCAAAATCGTCGGAGCATTATGTCAACGAATGTCAAAATCAGAATTGACAGTTGCAGACATCAGAGGCGAGAGATAGGCCACGGAGTACAGCAATAGAGAAGGCTCGAGGCAAGGGAAGCGGCAGACAGTCAATCAGATCTGGGTCTGCAAGGCTTGCTTAGGCTGGAAAATGCTGTCGTGAGGCTCGGCGGTTGGCGACTTCATGACACTCTTCGCGGATCAACGCCCAGCTTCTTCATGCGAGCGATTAGAGTCGTGCGTTTGAGGCCCATGCGGGCCGCGGCCCCCTCAGGGCCTGCGACTCGTCCGTTGGTGGTCTTCAAAATGCGGACCATCTCATCGCGTTCATTCGCCTCGCGGGTACCAGCCACTGGAGTAGTCCTGCCGTTGTTGATCAGTTCGGCGATCGGAGCCTGCAATGCTATGCCGTGAGTGAGGATCACCGAACGCTCAATGAAATTTTCCAGCTCACGAATATTCCCCGGCCAATGCCAACTCGAGAGCTTTCTCATGGCTGCGGCGGGTATCGATTCGATCTCTTTGTTCATGAGGCGGCCGTACTTCTGCGTGAAGTAGCGGACCAGCAGAGGAATATCCTCCGGGCGCTCGCGCAAAGGTGGGATGCGGATCGGAAAGACATTCAGGCGATAGTACAAATCGCTACGGAACTCGCGATTCTCCATCATTTTTTCGAGGTCGCGATTGGTGGCCGCTACCAGTCGAACGTCGACCTTCTTGGTTCGGTTGCTGCCCAGCCTTTCAAACTCGCGTTCCTGCAACGCTCGCAGCAATTTCGGCTGGATCTCGATGGGGATGTCCCCAACCTCATCCAGGAACAACGAGCCCTGGTCGGCCAGTTCGAGGCGGCCAACCTTCTGTGCAATTGCGCCGGTGAAGGCGCCTCGTTCATGGCCGAAGAGTTCACTCTCTAGCAGTCCCGTCGGAATCGCAGCGCAGTTGAGCTTTACGAACGTCCGTTCCTTACGGCGGCTGCGTTCATGGATCGCTCGCGCAATCAATTCCTTTCCGGTACCGGTTTCCCCAAGAAGCAAAACCGTCGAGTCGCTGGGCGCTACTGTTTCCACCAGCTTCAAAACATGGCGGAGAGCCGAACTCTGCCCCACAATTCCTTCGAAATCCATCTCGCCGCGGATTTCGTCTTCCAGATACAGTTTTTCCTGCGCGAGTTTATCTTTGAGATCAGCGATTTCACCGAAGGCCAGCGCGTTCTCCACGCCGATCGCGACCTGCTGCGCCACTTGGGACAGAAAGGTCGTCGCCTCCCGATCAAAAGCATCCTCTTCCCGGCTCGCAAGGGCGAGCACGCCAAGCGACCGATTCCTGCTAATGAGAGGCATGTCGCAGAACGAATTGATACCCTCGCCTGAAGCCTTGGCGTACATCTCAGGAGGTACCTCGGCGGGATCAAGTCGGTTCAAGACCCAGGGTTTGCCGCTTTTGTAAGTTTCACCCGGATTCGAATCCGCGATGGGAATCAATACGTGTTTTGTGAAAATTCCCCTGCTGTCCGGGAAGTCAAGAGCATGCACCCGCAAGTGCACGCCGTCGGGCTCGGGAAGCATGATGGCTGCTGCGTCACAGCGCATGACCTGGCGAACACTCGCCGAGATGGTTCCCAGCAGTTCCTGAAAATTCAGGTTCGAAACGACCTGGTTGGTTAAATCAAGGATGAGCTTCAGCCGATCTTGCGCCTGCCGCGACAAGTAGAAGTTCACGGCGGCATCAATGGCGAGCGCAATCTGGTCGGCAACCAGAGAGAGGAAGCGAACCTCCTCCTCAGAGTAGGCATCCGGGTGGGGGCTGCCAATGCTCAGCGCACCGAGGCGGCGCTCGCCTCTCGCGAGCGGAAGCACACAAGTAGAGGCAATACCTAGTCTATTCAGGAATTCCGCGTGCTTCGCAAACCGCGCCTCCTCCCTCCAGTCTGCTGTTACGAGAGCCTGCTGAGATTCATGTACCCACGCGATGGGCGTATCTTCGAGAACTACATTTGCCTCGGGCACATCGTGCCTTCTGCCATTTGAGTAGAGCAGATGCCACCCGACTGTCTTGGTGCCACTCTCGAACGCGACCAGCTGCAGGTAGTCAAAAGGAACAACTTCGAGCAGTGTCTTCACGAGCATGTCAGCAGCGGCGTCGCAATCGGTGCACGTGCCAATCGCATTGGTTGCGCGCAGTAGCGCCTCATAGCGTTGGGTGTAGGTCTCTGAGATTGGTGCTGCCAAAGTGCTCATAGACTGGTTCGCTTTGTCACATCGATTAGAAACACCCCAGCGACGGCTAACGCCCCCGAGTCGGGCGCTGCGGATTCGTGGATATGTTTCATCTGATGTAGGGAAGTGGCAGAAAGCTTCGACAAAATGTCGTAGCCGTCGCCACATGTCAAACCATCTGTCAGGGCGCTTGACAGACCGCGTAGTCAACTTTCGGCTTCAGGTGCATAACCTGCCCTCACTCAGGCATTTCCGAACACCTCCACCATGGGCGCAACTTGGCACCTCGGATGCCAGTATCGAATGCTAGACACGATTTACGTACGTGGTCATCTGGATTGCTGAATCGTGGACGGAAATTCAAATAGGAGGAGTCACATGATGCGACGAACTGCGATTATGCTTACAGGATTTGTCATGGTATTAGCTCTTGGCGCTACTGCTCAAGAGAGCCGGTCGGAGATCAGTGTGCAAGGCACGGGCTTTTTTACGCAGGACACTAACGGCCAAGGGGTCTCGCGGACAACCACAAATACCGGCGGGCTGCTCGTTGGGTACCGCTATCACTTCAATAGCTGGCTTTCCGGCGAAGCGAACTACGGCTACGACCGCGATACCCAGAAGTATTTCTCTGTGGGCGGACTTTCGCGAGTTCAGTCCGACGTGCACACAGCTACCGCTGCTGCGGTTATCAACCTTCCATTCAGAATAGCCAGGATGAATCCCTACGTGCTTGGTGGAGGTGGCAGCCTGGTGTTTGAACCAACCGGCAACACGGGCGGCTTTGTATCCGGCGCTGATACCCAGGCGAAAGGTGCTTTTCTCTATGGCGGCGGCGTCAACTACGCGTTGACCACACATTGGTCTTTGCGCGCCGAGTATAGAGGGTATGTCTACAAAGATGCCGACTTTGGCGTCAGGGCGCTCAACACTGACAGCTGGACTCACACCGCGCAACCATCGGCTGGAATTGTTTTCCGATTTTAATCGTAAGGCTCCCGGCAGGCAGGGTTTTCCTGCCTGCCGTGGTGCTTTGATCGTTGTCGAGATTTGGTAGTCAATTTGCAACGGCTGCACTGTTTCTTTGAGGAGACGGTCGGGTGCGTTCGCGAAAGCTGCGACTTCGGGCGAACGCCATTAGACATGGAGGGACATGCGCATGCTGGAAGGCACAGTCGAGTTGTTGAGCGGTCTATCTTTGAGCGCTCTGATTTTACTGATCGGTGTTTGTATCGTTGGCTCGATTGTTGCGGCCCTACGCGCGGTCAGCCGGGGAAGCGGCACTGTGAGTGCGAGGAGGTGAAGAAGAGCCTCGGTTTCGTGGCTGAAGTGAGTGTTTTGAGATGACCGCACCGCGATAGTCCTGTAGGAGCAACGTGTCAACCGGCGGACCACGCGAGCAGAACTGTTTCCCAGGAGATTCAATAATGATTACGAAGATTTACGCATAATTACATCGCGAAACGAGCATGGTTGCACCCCAGATCGATGGGTCGGCATCTATTGAAAAAGACATACAGTGTCTGAGTTAGCGGTCTCATCTCATCAGGGTGAGAACCGCTGCTTAATCGTTCAAAGGAGAGTTCGTTCAATGAAGCAAATAAAGTACGCTGCACTTTTATCGATGCTTGCTCTGCTGTGTTCGGTGTCCGCTATGGCAAGGGACAAGAATCAGCACTCGGTAGATATTCTGGATTCAGTACAAGTTGGTAGCACGCAATTGACGCCTGGCACCTACCGGGTCGAGTGGCAAGGAACTGGCCCGGAGATACAGGTGAATTTCGTACGCAATGGAAAGACCGTTGCCACAGTACCCGGAACGCTGAAAACGAATGACGCCAAAGTGAATCAGGACGACATCGTGACTGGCACAACCAGCGCCAACACCAAAACGCTTACGGAGATCGACTTCAGTCATAACAAGGAATCGTTAGTTTTTGAACAGAGCGGCATGTAGTTCATTCACCGATTCTGTTATGGAAACAGCCCTGCCCTATCAAGGGTGGGGCGTTCTTTTTTGGCGTTTCGCCTCCAGACCTGTCTCAAGCTGTTCTCAGCGGGAATTCCTCGAGGCGCGGAGAAAGTAACCTGCTCACTGTGCTGCGGCAATTGTACTGAAGAATCTTATATCCGCGATGCTGATGCAATCACATTCTCGCCGCCTTGAAGACCCGGCCGGGCGATCCCCAGCTTCTGCATCTTGTGGATCAGCGTAGTGCGTTTCAATCCAAGTTTGACGGCTGCGCCTTTCGGGCCGCCGACTATCCATCCGACTGTTTGCAGAGTCCGCAGAATCAGAGTCCGTTCGGAGTCGCGCAGTGTGGTTACACCTGGCGTAGTTGTACCTGGAGAGATAGCGGGCCGCTGCTCAGTTTCTGCGGTGGCCAAAGGATTGGGAAGCACACCATTGTTTGAAAGGATTACAGCGCGTTCGATCAGGTTTTGCAGTTCGCGAATATTTCCCGGCCACTCATAGGAACTGAGCGCAGACATAGTTTCTTGGGGAATGTGTTCGATTTCCCTCCCCATCCGGCGGCCTAAAATCTCGACAAAATGCGCCACTAGGGCTGGAATGTCTTCCCGGCGCTCCCGCAGCGGTGGCAGCAGGATAGGGAAAACATTCAGACGATAGTAGAGGTCACTGCGAAATTCGCCTCGATTCACCATCTCCGTCAGATCTCGATTCGTTGCGGCTACCAGGCGCACGTCGACTTGGTGAGTCCGACCGCTGCCGAGACGCTCGAATTCCTGTTCCTGCAGTACGCGCAACAACTTGGGTTGCAGTGCCGATGGAATATCGCCCACCTCGTCGAGGAAGAGCGTACCTTTGTCGGCCAACTCGAAACGGCCAATCTTTTGCGCTATGGCTCCAGTGAACGCGCCCTTCTCGTGGCCAAAGAGTTCACTTTCCAGCAGATCCAGCGGAATGGCGGCGCAATTCAACCTTATGAAAGGCCGCCCGCACCTTGAGCTAATGTTGTGGATCGCTTGTGCGATGAGTTCCTTGCCGGTTCCCGTTTCTCCCTGGATCAATACGGTCGAACCAGTCGGCGCGACGCGTTCGACTTGTTCGAGTACCGCTTCCAGCGCAGGACTATTGCCTATGATCTGTTGGAATCTACGCTCGTAAGAATTCTGATCGCCCGTCCGCAATGTGCCGATAGCTGCCACCGAGAACCCCCTTTTGTGCTGCGTGCGCGCTTCCAGTCGGGCTCAACTTATTGGGCTCAACGTTCCAATGCTGCTCGGACGCTCTCGAGCAGGGCTTCATCGTTGAACGGTTTTGTCAGGAATTCCACCGCGCCTGCTCTTAAGGCCTGCATCCGCATTTTTTCGTCGCCGTGTGCCGTGATGAATATGGTCGGAATCCTGCAGTGATCAGCGTTGAGCTTGGCCTGCAATTCCAGGCCGGACATTCCTGGCATGCGGATGTCTGCGACCAGGCAGCCAACTTGGTGTTGTTGGCCAGACTTCAGGAATTCCTCCGCCGACCCAAACGCTTGCGCCGGCAGGCCGACTGATTTCAGCAGGCCCTGCAATGCGCTGCGCATCAAATCGTCGTCATCAACAATTGCCACCATGTTCGCCTTCTTTCCAATCACCATGATGCGACCTTAGCAGTGGGTCAAGGATGGCGCAATCATACTTTGGTATAGGGCAGGAATATCAGCTGTGGGCGTCACTCATGTGTTCATCGGCGTTGACGGGTAGCGTGAAGCAAAAACTTGCGCCTCGGGGAGAATTGCCGGAGGCCCACAGGCGGCCGCCATGGGACTCCACGATCGTACGGCTGATGCGAAGTCCCATGCCCGTGCCATGGGTTTTGGTGGTAAAAAACGCGTTGAAGATTTGATCCGCCTGCTGCGGCGGAAGCCCGACACCGGTATCGCTGATCGAAACCTGAAGCTGGTCGTCATCCGCTCGCTGCGATTGGATGGCAAGTTCGCGCGTTCCGTCCACTCCTTTCATCGCATCGATGCTGTTCACGACCAGGTTCATTAAGACCTGCTGCAATTGCACTCGATCTCCAATGAACTGGGGAAGGCCTGCCGCCAATTCCAGCCGGACTGATATGGAGTGTCGCGTTGCGTCACTGCGCATTAGCTCGACCATCTCTCGAATGATCTGGTTGATATCAACTAATTCCCGTTGCGGAGAGCCTTTCTTGAAGAGCGCGCGGATCCGGCTGATGATTTCCGCAGCGCGACTGGCGTCTTTCACCATCCTTGACGCAGCTTCACGGGCCTCTTTCATATCAGGTTCATCGCGTGTGAGCCAGCGCAAGCACGTGCTGGCATCAGTAACGGCGGCAGCAATCGGCTGATTCACTTCGTGAGCCAGGGATGCAGTCAGCTCTCCCATAGTGGTCACCCGATTAGCCTGGGCGAGATCCGCCTGCGATTGACGCAGCGCTTCTTCCGCCCGATTGCGCTCGGCAATCTCAAGTTTCAAGTCTTCATTAGCGCGTGTTAGTTCCTTGGTTCGCTCCGCGACTCTCACTTCAAGTTCATCTCGTGCTCGCGTAGCTCCGGTCATCAATAGCGCAAAGACCAGATACACAAGGTCATAGAGAACGCGCGAGATGCTATTGATTTCAGGATCGAAGACATAGCTGCGGACGAGCGCTGAGAGCACAGCTGCGAAAATGCCGGGCCCGGTACCGCCGTACCAAAAGATTATCGCGATTGCGGAAAACGCAAATGAATTAAACGCCAAAGGCAAATGAAAGTGTAGAAACACCTCCGTCATGCCGGCAGCGGCCGCGACCGAGACCAAGGCCAAGCCATAGCCCACGACTGGCCGCGCACTCCATTTCGCCTTATTCGGATATCCCATCGGTTGAATCTCTAAATCTATGTATCAAAACCGCGGCGTCGAGTGGCTACTTCTTGGCGGGCGGAGGTTCAAGCCTCGCCGCCATTCTGACCAATTCCGCCAGCGATTCAGCCTGCATCTTCCGCATTACGTGCCCGCGATGGATCTTTACTGTGATTTCGCTGGTTCCGAGTTCAAACGCAATTTGCTTATTGAGCATGCCCGCTACGACCAGACCCATGACTTCGCGCTCGCGCGCGGTGAGCAATTCGTAGTGCTTTCGCAAGTCGCCAAGTTGGCTCTGCTGTTGACGCGCTATCCGATCGCGATCCAAAGCCTGGTGAATCGCATCCAGCAAATCCTGATCCCGGAATGGCTTGGTCAGGAACTCTACCGCGCCGAACTTCATGGCCTTCACCGTCATCGGAATATCTCCGTGACCGGTGATAAAGATGATGGGAATCCGGATGTCGACGTCAGCCAACTCGCGCTGAAAATCCAGCCCGTTGACTCCGGGAAGTCTCACGTCCAGAACCAGGCAGCTCGGCCCGTCCGTCCGCTTGCTGCGTAGAAACTCTTGCGCTGTACCGAAGGCCTCGGAATGCAAGCCCACCGACTTCAGCATGCCCTGGATGGAGGCACGAACCAACTCATCGTCATCGATCACAAACACCGTGGGGGGTGCTTCCGGCGTCATTCACGTGCCTCGAGTTTGGCGAGCAATGCAAGAGTAACGCCGCCGGCAAAACAACGCACCACCTCACGCCATTTACGCGGGATCACAGCCGGGCCTCGTTCTTGTCAAAGGTGTTCTCATCCAAATTCTGACGGGAGAATATGATAACGCAGTGTCCTCAGTCCCCGAAACGGGGTTGTAGCAGTCGCTCGCGGCTAGCGCACAGGCCAGTCGAGACCCAAGCATCAGCACGCACCAAAGACTCGTCCCAATGCGGACAGCACTATCAGCTTGTTGACACTCAGGACAGCCAGTTCCTTCACGTCGCCAACCGAACATTTTGGAACGCATGGGTTTAGCGGTATCGCGACGTTTGGAGAGGTGCATGCAATCACTCGATATGACGTAGTTGCCGAGATCTGACCGCCTCGAGGATTCCCTCAGAACACCTCGGTCGGTGTAGGGAGCGGCGCTACGTCAAGATTCGCTGTGCTTCGGTAATTGGAGCGGGCAGATCCAAATTCGAAAGGATGGAATTGCAATGGCGAATTAAGAAGGAAATTGAGGCCGAGCAACAATTCCGGCATCTAAATTTAAAGGATGAGCATTTTCGGAGAGTGAACTATGAAAGGGAGTACCAAGAAAGCAACAAGTCCATCTGCCACTAGCGCGGGAACAATTACTCTTGGTGGTGAACTCACTGTCAATCGAGTTGGCTTCGGAGCCATGCGCCTTACCGGCGAAGGAATCTGGGGTCCACCGAAGGATCGTGCGGCAGCGATAGCCGTTCTGCGCCAAGTCGCTGAGTTGGGAATCAACTTCATAGATACGGCTGATTCGTATGGTCCTAGCGTTAGCGAGGAGTTGATTGCCGAAGCGTTGACGCCTTATCCAACGGATCTCGTCATCGCGACCAAGGGTGGATGGAATCGCCCCGGGCCGAACCAGTGGACCCACGATGCCAGCCCAGCGCACTTGCGCGAGGCGGTGGAAGGCAGCCTGAAGAGACTTCGCCTGGACCGGATCGACGTCTACCAGTTACACGCTCCCGATCCGGTGGTGCCTCTCGACGCGTCCATTGAGACTCTGGCAAACATGCGATCAGAAGGAAAGATCCGATTGGTCGGGCTGTCCAATGTCACGGTAGAGCACATAGAGCGGGCGCGGAAAATCGTACCGATTGTGTCGGTCCAAAACCGGTACAGCTTCGCCGATCGCGAATGGGACAATGTCATCGATTACTGCGAGCGCAATGGGATCGCGTTCATCCCGTGGTTCCCGCTGGGAGCAGGGCGCGTGGCTGGCAGGCTACTGGAACGGATTGCGAAGCCTCGCCAGGTAAAACCTATCCAGATTGCATTGGCGTGGTTGCTGAAGCGGTCCCCGATTATGCTTCCTATCCCCGGGACCTCCTCGATTGCGCATCTTGAAGAGAATGTGCAGGCGGCATCTTTGCAATTGTCTGAAAAGGACTACCTGGAACTAACCGGGATTACAGAGTTGGCTTCTTGAAACCAGTTCGCGTCGCGTGAGCTGCTCGTCGAAGGCAAGGTGACGATGTGAGGGACATGCATGCGTGTCACGAACCAAATGATGAGGAGAATAGCAGGCACGAACGCGTAGCCCGCGACTCTTGAGCCATAGAGGAAAATCGCCGAGTAACCGACCTCCCGACAATAAATCCAGCCATCGGGCCTGTTTGCGTATGCCAATAAATCCCAAGCGTGACATTATCTTCTGTAAGAAGTTTCATAGGGCTCCTGTATTTCCTGAATGTGGGCATCGACGTTTGAGCACCGCAACCATCAGTCCTGCTGTGTCAACGAACCTAAGTCAGAACTGCCGAATGCATTTCCTGTTTCAAACTACGAAGCAATATAAACCCAGGAAAATGAAGGTGTTGTCGAGCAGAGTCGAAATCGATAACGCGAGTCGAGTCGAAATGCCGACGTTGGTGTCAACTGCGGGACGAACATCTGATTGCCACGGGGCCTTTTTCCGAACCGCCCTGTCGACTCATGTTGCTGAAAATGCTCGACTAAATTGCCTTCCGGTTGATTGGACACAGGCGTGCATTTTGATATCCCGACAGGGAGGCAGAGACATGCAAGCCACTGCGGAATACATCGGAAACGAACAGTACCTCGACGTTTCTACACCAGAAAAAGAAACCCGTGAATTGCAGGATGCTTTCTCGCGTTATCAGCCCTTGCTCCAAAGAACGGCGTATCGGTACCTGGGCAATACGGCCGATGCGGAGGATGCGGTGCAGGATGCGCTTCTCTCCGCTTACAAACATCTGGATCAGTTCAGAGGGCAGGCGCAAATGTCGACGTGGCTGGTTGCCATCGTCAGCAATTGTGCTCGGATGCAATTGCGCAGACGGCCGCGTCAGATCCAAGTGTCCCTCGATGAGCAATCGGGGGAACAGGGCTATACGCTGTCAGAACGGTTAGTGCACTGTGGACCGAGCCCGGAAGAAGAGTATCGAAAAGCGGAACTGCATGAACGCATCATGCAGTTCTCAGAGGAGCTTTCCCCCACGTTGCGCAGAGCATTCCAGTTGCGTGACTTGGATGGCCTCAATACCAGTGAAGCAGCCCACATTCTAGGGGTTGCTGACGGAACGGTGAAAGCCCAGGTCGCACGGGCCCGCGCAAAGCTCACGCGTCTTGTACGCCGGGCGCTCGATGCGCAGCCTCGTCATCCGCGCCACGCACCCCCTTGCATGTTGCGGAAGGCAAGTAAGCAAGAAGAATCACTTGATGAGCCGACTTTGGATGAGCAACAGCCAGGAACTGCAGCAGAGCATCGGAACGCATAAGCCTGAGCGTTAAACAGAATCACGGTTAGCGAGCCGACGACCGTCGGTGATTGAGAAACCAGAGAAGATTCTATGTGGATTGTTCGACTAGCATTGCGGCGGCCCTACACATTCGTGGTGATGTCCATACTAATTGTAATCATGGGTGGGCTTGCGATTGTTCGCACTCCAACCGATATTTTTCCGAATATTGATATTCCTGTTATCAGCATCATCTGGAACTATAACGGTCTCCTCCCCGAGGACATGAGCGACCGGATCGTCAGCATTACGGAACGTTCGCTTACCACCACGGTCGACAACATTGAGCATATCGAATCGCAGTCGCTGTACGGAGTAGCCGTTGTCAAAGTCTTCTTACAACCGACCGCGAACATTCAACAGGGCATTGCGCAGATTACGGCTGTTTCTCAGACTCAACTCAGGCAGTTACCTGCGGGAACAACGCCGCCTCTCATTCTTGCGTACAGCGCGTCGAGTGTGCCCGTGCTCCAATTGGCTCTCTCCGGGCAAAATCTTTCGGAGCAGCAGCTCAACGACTATGGTTTGAATTTCATTCGGACGCAGCTCATCACCGTGCCGGGAGCGTCTGTGCCCTATCCCTATGGCGGTAAACAACGCCAGGTGCAGGTCGATCTCAACACGACCGCGCTGCAGTCGAAGGGTCTATCTGCGCTGGATGTGGTCAATGCGATCAGCCTGCAAAACCTAATCCTCCCTACAGGAACGGCTAAGATCGGCTCCAGAGAGTACGACGTTTCCATTCCCAATGCAGCCCCGCAGACGATCGCCGACCTGAACCGTATTCCCATCAAGACAATTGGCAGTACGACCATTTACATGAAGGATGTCGCTTGGGTACGCGACGGTTTTCCGCCGCAGACCAACATCGTGAAGGTCAACGGTCAGCGCTCCGTTCTGCTGACGATCCAAAAGGCGGGGAACGCTTCCACACTGGACGTGATCGCAGGTATCAAGGCCCTTTTGCCTCAAATTGCGGCGACACTTCCACCCCAATTGAAAATAACTCCGCTGGCAGACCAATCGATTTTTGTTCGTGGAGCGATCAGCGGAGTAGTGAGGGAAACGCTGATTGCCGCTTGCCTGACCGCTTTCATGATTCTAACGTTTCTAGGTAGTTGGCGAAGCACCGTGATCATCGCGACCTCAATCCCGCTGGCGATCCTGACCTCCATCATTGCGTTCAGTGCGATCGGGCAAACGATCAATATCATGACGCTTGGCGGACTCGCTCTGGCAGTCGGCATTCTCGTGGACGATGCCACCGTCGAGGTCGAGAACATCAATCGTAATCGCGAAGCAGAGCCCGAAAAGAGTCTGGACGAGGTTGTTCTCGACAGTGCGTCGCAAATCGCGACTCCCGCGTTCGTATCCACGCTTGCGATCTGCATTGTTTTTGCTCCGATGTTTTTGCTTTCCGGCGTGGCGCGATACTTGTTTGTCCCGCTCGCCGAGGCCGTGGTGTTCGCCATGTTGGCCTCGTATTTCCTCTCTCGGACTATCGTTCCGACAATGGCCAAGTACCTGTTGCGGGGAGAAAAGAAGGAAGCCGAAGACGCCCCCAGCCGCAATCCGCTGGTCCGACTCCAGAAAGGCTTTGAGGCAGCGTTCGAGAGATTTCGTGGCAGCTATCGCGGACTGCTCGAGATCAGCCTCCATCACCGGCGCGCGTTCCTTATCGTGTTCTTTGCTGCTTGTCTCGGATCTTTGGCAATTTTGATTCCCTGGCTAGGCCGGGATTTCTTCCCCAGTGTTGACAGCGGCACTTTCAAGCTGCACATGCGCGCTCCCACCGGGATGCGCATTGAAGAGACCGCCAACCTATGCGACCTGGTCGAGCAGTCCATTCGCCAGCAGATTCCGGCAGATGAAGTTCAGAGTGTCATCGACAACATTGGCCTGCCCTATAGCGGCATCAATCTCTCTTACAGCAATTCGGCGCCGGTGGGCACATCGGACGCCGACATTCTTGTGACCCTGTCTGCCAAACACCATCCCACCGACGACTACATTCACCAGCTTCGCCTAACGCTGCCGAAAACGTTCCCTGGTGTTTCGTTCGCCTTCTTGCCGGCTGATATGGTCGGGCAGATTCTCAATTTCGGATTGCCCGCTCCCATCGACGTTCAGGTCGTCGGGAACGACCTGGACGGAAACCGGATCTACGCGAACGAACTACTTGCGAAAATGAGATATGTTCCTGGAGCGACGGATCTGCGGATTCAGCAGCCCTTCGACGAACCTTATCTCCGCCTGAGAGTTGAACGGACGAAAGCGGAGCAGTTGGGTTTTACCGCTCACGACATCGCGCAGAATCTTCTGGTGTCGCTGAGTGGCAGCTTCCAAACTTCACCTACGTTTTGGGTGGACCCAAAGAACCATGTCAGCTATCAAATCGCGACGCAGACGCCGCAATATCGCGCGGACACTTTGCAGGATATTGAGAATGTTCCCATCACAGGCTCCGACGCAACGGCTCCTCAATCGCTCATGGCCAGTCTGGTGTCCACGCAGCGCGGAGCAGGAATGGCTGTTGTGTCCGATTACAACGTCGCGCCCGTGATTGACATCTTCGGCTCGGTCGCAGGCCGCGACCTGGGTGGCGTGGCGGTCGACATCAACAAGATCATTGCCGCAACTCGCCAGCAATTACCGCGCGGGTCGCGAGTCGTTGTCCGAGGGCAGGTTCAGACGATGCGGGCTTCGTACCTTGGTCTTCTCAGTGGACTGGCGTTCTCGATCGTGCTCGTATACCTGCTGATCGTGGTCAACTTTCAGTCCTGGCTCGATCCTTTCATCATGATTTCCGCGCTGCCCGCGGCACTCGCCGGGATTGCCTGGTTCCTGTTTATAACGCACACGACTCTGAGCGTGCCGGCACTCATGGGAGCCATCATGTGTATGGGCGTGGCGACTTCCAACAGCATTCTGGTAGTGAGTTTTGCCACGGAAAAAATGGCCGAAGGAATGGATTCGCTTGGGGCCGCGCTGGAAGCAGGATTTACGCGTTTCCGCCCAGTCCTGATGACCGCACTGGCCATGATTATCGGCATGGTTCCCATGGCGCTCGGACTAGGCGACGGCGGCGAACAAAACGCTCCTCTGGGTCGGGCAGTGATTGGTGGTCTGATCTTCGCAACGGTTTCGACGCTGTTCTTTGTCCCGGCATTTTTCAGCCTTCTGCAAGGGACACGCAGCCATGCGGTGCCAGGGGAAAAAGCGTAGTACTCACGAAGTTAAGGGGAGTCATTTATGTTGCCTCAGACTGAAGACGCAAAAACAACAGCCGGGAGATCGCCCGCAACAAATGACGGGGCCGCGGCAAAGCGTACGTACAAACAATGGCTGGGTTTGGCAGTTACGGTGATCGTGGTCGCCGCATTGTTGATGTCCGGCATCTGGTCCCGAGTCAGGGCTCGGACTGAGCTAAACATCGAGACAGCTCAGGCGGCTCTAACGGCGGTGTCGGTGGTGTTGCCAAAACAAACCACTCCCGCCGAGGAAATTATCCTTCCCGGAAACGTGCAACCATACATCACTTCACCCATTTATGCTCGCACGAATGGTTATCTAAAGAAGTGGTATTTCGATATCGGCGCACGCGTGAAGGAGGGAGAACTTCTTGCTGTCATCGAGACGCCAGAAGTCGATCAGCAACTCCAGCAGGCCCGCAGCAACCTGTTGACTGCTCAAGCCAATCTCGAGTTGGCTTCCATAACCAAGACGCGGTATCAGGGTCTCTTGAAAAGCAATGCTGTGTCCCAACAGGACGTCGATAATGCGGTCGGCACCTACAACGCCAATAACTCTATCGTTGAAGCCGACAAGGCAGCCGTACAGCAGTATTCAGCGCTGGTCTCCTTCGAAAAGGTCTACGCACCTTTCGATGGCGTGATTACCGCACGCAACACCGATATTGGCGACCTCATCAGTTCTGGCAGCAGTAGCAATGTGAAAACCGATCTGTTCCACATCGCTCAACCTGGAAAATTACGTGTTTACGTGAACGTACCGGAGGAATACTCGCGGGGGATTAAAGTCGGCATCACAGCGGATCTCAGTCTTGCTGAGTTTCCGGACCGCAAATTTCACGGGAAACTGGTGCGCACTGCCGATGACATCAACGTCACTACTCGCACTCTGCTGGTAGAAATTGATGTGGACAATCCGACGGGAACGCTGCTCACCGGCTCTTACGCAGAGGTTCACTTAGCGGTTCCTACGCAGGCCTCCACCTTTTTGCTTCCGGTGAATACTCTGCTATTCCGCACCGAAGGTTTACGCGTGGGAATTGTGAAAGATGGGAAGGTCGTGCTGACTGCCGTGACTCCGGGGCACGATTTCGGCAACCAAATAGAGGTTGTCTCCGGCCTCAAGTCGGATGATCAGGTCATCATCAACCCACCCGACTCGATTGTTTCCGGCCAGGAAGTCCAAATTGTTCAGGCAACATTGCCGGGAGATGCCAAGTGAAGCCACTTCGGAAACTGATTCTCAGCAGCTCACGGAATGCGGCCGGACGTATTCTGATGGCGATAGCGGCAATGCAGTTGACGGGATGCGTGGTTGGCCCAAAGTATCATCCGCCGACGGTGCAGGCTCCTTCCACCTATAAAGAGTTAGGCGACTGGAAGCCCGCCCAACCGAATGACCAGAATCTTGGCGGTACGTGGTGGACGATATTCCAGGATCCTCAACTTGATGCCCTGGAACTGCAGGTGAACGTATCGAATCAGAATCTGAAGGCGGCGGAGGCGCAGTTCCAGCAAGCACGCGCAGTTCTACGCTACTATCGGGCTGACTACTACCCAACCGTGACGGCTGGGCCGTCAGCCACCCGAACCCGCGTATCCGCCAACAGTCCCACTAACTCAATCTTGCAAGGCGCTACCTACAACGATTTTGTATTGCCGTTCGACGTTTCCTATCAGGCCGACGTCTGGGGACGCGTTCGAAAAAATGTGGAGTCCTACCGTGAGCAAGCGCAAGCCAGTGCGGCAGACCTGGCCACGGTCAACCTGAGCATGCATGCGGATCTGGCTGTTGATTACTTTCAAGCCCGCAGCCTGGATGCCGAGGAACAGCTCCTGAACTCTACAGTGAAACAGTATGAGCAGGCTCTGGAGTTGAATGAAAACCGATTCCAGGGAGGCGTTGCTTCGGAAGTGGAAGTCGAGCAGGCGAAGACTCAACTGCAAACAACGTGGGCAGCTGCGATTGATGTCGGGGTGTTGCGCGCGCAGTACGAACATGCGGTTGCAATTCTTATCGGAAAGCCTCCCGCTGAGTTCAGCCTTCCTCCATTGCCGCTTACCGCACCGCCTCCGCACGTTCCTATCAGTTTGCCGTCGGAACTGCTGGAGAGACGCCCTGATATCGCGGCCGCGGAGAGGCGGGTAGCGTCCGCCAACGCCCAGATCGGAGTTGCGAAGTCAGCCTATTACCCACTGATCAGCTTAGGCGCTTCCGGAGGTTTTGAAAGCTCCGCCATCTCGACGCTCATCAACGGTCCGAGCGGCTTGTGGTCTCTTGGACTATCTACCGTCGGAACAGTTTTCGATGTGGGAAGACGCCGTTCTCTTAACGACCAGGCGCGCGCGGCCTATGACTATCAAGTCGCTGCCTATCGAGAGAACGTGCTGACGGGATTCCAACAGGTGGAAGACAATCTGGCGGCGGTGAGGATTCTTGAGAACGAGGCAAAGGTCCAGGATGAAGCAGTCGTGGCCGCGCAACATTCGCTCGATCTTTCAGCCACGCGCTACAAGGGCGGCGTTACCAGTTACCTCGAGGTGATTACCGCGCAAAGTGCGGCCCTTGGGAATGAGGTTACGGCGGTCAATATCTTAGGGCGGCGGATGGCGAACACGGTGTTGCTGATTCAGGCTCTGGGCGGGGGGTGGGACCGCTCGAGCCTGCCCGAGCGGCCCGAATGCTGTGGCAAGCTGGCGAGCAGCAATGCTCATCCTTAACCGGATCGTCCTCATTTTATCTTCTATTGTCCAACGCCATCTTCGGTGGCAGGAACCACGCGTGGTAATTGGCGCAGTCAGTTTCTTCCTTTACCCTGTGAACACGAGGTAGTTGGTTAGTCGAGCCGTCACTGGTTCGCAGAGATTGCGGTCGTGCGGCGCAACTCATTCCTTATGGCTGAACAGGGTTGGAATACTGACAAGAAGAATGCGGGTGAGCGGCCCTCCCAGCCGAAAAAGCAATATCAAGATCCCGCATTCCGCCACGAACGGGTTTTCGAGACGATGGCGCTGTCCTGCGGCAAAGTCCAGTCCACCAATTTGCAGTGCCATTTCCACAGAAATGCCTCCTAGGATGCGGATGTCTAAGTCATCCATGCCAGAAGATCGCCAGGATCTTAAGCTCGACCTTGGGAGTCGGGCCATTTCTCCATCGCGTACTTCCCATCCATGACCACTACTCTCCTCGCGACCGCGAAAGAGGCCGTATCCATAGAGATCGGCGGTATGGCGATTGCCCTTCGCACACAAGACCCCTCATTTGTTCGGATGATCGAGAATCGCTACGCGGGTTTCGTTGGGACTTCTCCGAGTTCGCACTTCGACTTCGACATCGATCTCTATGAGCCATCGGAACCCGCCCCAGCCGACGATCAGCTGGAGGTGAAGATTGAAGGCGGCGAGTGGCTGTTGAAGAGGGGCGACTTCCGCGCACGCTGGAATCCAGACGCGAGCCCTGGTCAGATCCGTCAATCGCGCACGCCTTACGCTATCGATTGCGTGTTGCGCATCGTCCACAGTCTTATTCTGGCGAGGCAAGGAGGTTTCCTGGTTCATGCCGCGAGCGCGATTCGCGGGGGCAAAGCTTTTCTGTTTGCGGGGGTTTCCGGTGCCGGCAAAACGACAATTTCCCGCCTGGCCCCGCCCGACGCCACGCTGCTCACCGACGAAATCTCTTACGTGCGGCGCGAAGGCAATCGGTATATGGCGTGCGGGACGCCTTTTGCGGGAGAGTTGGCGCGGGTCGGCGAGAACCAATCCGCTCCTCTCAGCGCACTATTTTTGCTGGAGAAAGGCCCGCAGAACAGGATCGAGCCGATTGGCCCAACTGAAGCCATTCAGCGGCTGCTGAGGAATATTTTGTTTTTCGCCGATGATCCTGAGCTGGTGGAGCTCGTTTTTCAGTCGGCTTGCGAGTTTGCAAGTTTGGTTCCGATCCGCCGCTTACAATTCGTCCCCGACCGGCGAGTCTGGGACATAATACGTTAGTTACCGGAGGATCAGGCATGGCCGAAAAATATATTGCGCGAAGCAAAGCCATTGCTGCCCGCATGCTCGGCGGCGAAATGATGGTGATGTCGGCCGCAGATTCGACGTTTTTCACGCTGAATGATGTTGCCTCTGCGATTTGGCAGGCAGCCGACGGGCGCACCCCACTGTCGGAAATCGTCGCCGGCAAAATCTGCCGGGAATTCGAAGTCGATCGGGAGCGAGCGCAGCGCGGCGCCGACCGCTTCGTCGATGAACTCTCACAGCACGGCATTCTGCTGGTATCAGACCAGCCGCTGATTGATTCGTCCGGGTCTCTGGAGAGCCGATGAGCCTTCTCGCCGATATGAATCAAAAAGCGCTGGACTTAGGGCTGCCCCTTAGCGTTCATCTCGATATCACTTATCGCTGCAACGAGCGCTGCGTGCACTGCTATTTGGATCATGACGATCATGGTGAGATGACGACGGCCGAAATCATCGATGTGCTCGAACAGCTCGCCGACGCCGGAGTTTTTTTTCTCTCCCTCAGCGGCGGTGAAGTTCTGATGCGCCAGGATTTCTTTGAAATCGTGGAGCGGGCGCGTCAATTGTTGTTCAACGTGAAGGTGAAGACCAACGGCGTAATGATCCGCGAGAAGGAAGCCGCTAGACTTCGCCAGCTCGGCGTCGAGCAGATACAAATCAGCGTCTACTCACATCGGCCGGAAGTTCACGATGCCATCACAAAACTCCCGGGCTCCCTCAAGCGAACCATCCGGGCGATTCGATTCTTGAAGTCCCATGGGCTCAAGGTGAGCATCGCCAACGTTCTCATGGCGGGAAATTTCTCAGACCAGCAAGGCGTGATCGCGCTGGCCAGGGAGTTGGGAGTAGCTTACACACTCGACCCCACTATCACGCCAAAAATGGACGGAGACACATCCATCCTCGCCCTCCGAATTCCGGGCTCTGACCTCAAGCAGATCTTCCATAACCAGGAACTGGTGGGCAACGTAGAAGAATTCTGCGCTCCTCCGCTTGCGCCCGGCGAGGATGTCATGGACGGTTTTCCTTGCAGCGCCGGCCACACCGCCTGCTACATTTCTCCTTACGGCGACGTGTTTCCCTGCGTGCAATTTCCTCTTCCCAGCGGCAACGTGCGTCGGCAGAAATTCCTCGATATCTGGCGCCATTCTCCGCAGTTGAACGAGGTGCGATCCATCCGCGCCAGGGATCTTCCCACCTGTTCGACTTGCGCCCACGTGGGAACGTGTACGCGCTGTCCCGGTTTAGCCTACCTGGAGGGCAACATGCGAGGGCCGTCCACGGCGGATTGCGAGAAGTCATTCCAGAGAACTGGCATCCCCTCGGCAAACATGCTCCGACGGGCGGCAGCTTACACAGGTCCTCTGATTCAGATTCAGGCCCTGGAAAACTCATCCCCGATCGCGCTTTTCCAGAGTGAAGCTAGCCTGCTCACCGCATAGGCATTGGAGGGGTGGAAATAGAGCGCATTGGATGGCTGAGTGAGCACTCCTCGCGCCTTTGAACTACAGGGACAGCACTTCGGTTTACACGTTCGTACTCTGTACTGGGAGGGTACTAGTGAGGAACACTATAGTTTCCGGTACGGGATCCCCCCAGTTCATTGTTCATTTTCGGGCACGTCGTTCCGCGACATTGCAGGCGAAACGACAGGTGTACCCATTTGCGTGGATTACGTAAGTCAATTCCGTTTACGGGTTCAATCGGAGATTCCGTTCTTAGATGCGGAGGCGCGCTAACTGTGAATAGGTTTAGAACTCCACGAAACCGGAATGTGGCCTTTCTTGCCAGGTGCGCTGCGCTGCTGCTGGCGGCGTTTGGGCTGACGGCTAGCTTTACCTCATCGTTGTTCGGGCAGGCCTTTGCCCGGCCGGATGGTTCGATTCCCGTGCCGATCGATTGGAGCTCAAAGTATGTCGTCTTCACCGGCGAGTACACGCCGGAACAAGCGGTGGCGACGTGGAACGAGCCGCGGGCCTACGCCCAGTGGCTTCTGCATGGGAATGCGCCGGCAGGTTCAGGCCTAATGCGCCCAGGCCTGATGCGCCCGGACATGGTGCGCCCAGACCTAGTGCGCTGGCGGCCAACGCCGACTCCAATATCGCGAAGGCAGTCAAAGCGGCCGATCAAAAAGGACTGGGCCATCTCGCTGGGTGCCGGCGGTGTTGCACAAGGCATGTGGCCCGCCAAGTTCACCTTCAACGTGAACGCGACACCCAGCTGCACCGCCGATTTCGCGGTGTTCCCGGTCGACGCGTCGACTGGGAACACACGCGCCGATGTGGTTGGCACCTTCACCGGCGAGCCGACGTCTGGCCAGACTGCGTCAATCACCATAACTCCGACGGGTGGAACCGCAGTCACTCTGACCCTAACCGCGTCTAGCACCACGAATACAGGGCTGGATTTCGAAATCTCCACCACGGTTGCCACCACTGCCGCCAATCTGGCGGCAGCGATCAATCGGAATCTCAGCACTACCGCTGTCGATCGCGTCGTGGCGGTGGCTTCGGGAGCTACGGTTACGGTGTACGCGCTCACGCCAGGGAGTCGCGTCACGCTGACTGATGCAAAAACGCTGACAAATTTCACCTGGGGAGCCGTCACTGCGGGGACTAACGGTTCGCAAGCCAACATCGTCGCCTTCAATCATCTCTACAGCGGGTCTGGGACGTCGCTGTGTAATCTCACGAATCCGGAATTTATCTTTTCCTACGCCTCCGGCGTCGGCCCGGTCGCTACCTCGCCCGGCCTCTCAGTCGCTGGCACAGAAATCTCTTACGTGGAGAATGACCCGAACATCGGAGCAATCCTGCACGTGCTGACGTTCGGTAGCGGCAGCACCGAGTATGGAACCGTCGCCAGCTGCGCCAGCGACAACAACGGCGGGACCACGTTGCCGACTTGCGCCACTGATCCGGTGATCCCGGGAAGCACTTCGGGAAGCACCGCCAAAGACTTCATGCTTCCGCTGGGCTTGGTCGCCGCCAACGCCAGCACCGCAGCGGCAGGAGCGGCGGATAGCTTTTCATCTCCGTTCGCCGACTATGCCAACGACACTACCTACGTCGGCGATAACAACGGTTTCCTGTATGCGATCACTCCCACGTTCAACGGAACGCCAGCGTATGCAGGAGGAAATTTTCCGGTGCATGTTAGCGCCAGCCCTGCGTCACTGGCCCCGACCGGGATAACAGCAACCACGACTACAGTGACTATCACCGTGAACAACTCGCTTAGCCTCGGAGAGTTGGTCACCATTGCGGGAGTAGCCGCCAACGGCTTCCGCTGCAGCGCGGCGGACGCCGCTGCCATGAATGGAATACAAACCGTTAGTGAAACGGGGTTAAGCGGAACGCAGTTTGAGTTCAACGCCACGATACCCACCGCGACAAATGGCGCTGGGTGCAACATCACCAACGCAACGATTATCCCGGGATCGAACATCCTTGCCGTCCCGGTGGTCGATGCGGGCGGCGGTGGCACGGGTAATATTTTTGTCGGCGATAGCAGCTCAAACTTATACGAATTGACGTCGGCCGGAGTGATTGAAGCGACGCTCAATCTCGGTGTAAACGGGGCTACTGACCTCGGCGCCGTCAACGGCGGCATTCGCGACGGTACCATCATTGACTCCACGAACGGGGTGGGCTATGTCGTAACCTCATGCAACCCCAACACCATCGGCGAGGGCATTACGGGAACCGCCGGTAATACCGGCCTTATCCAGTTCACATACACCAGCAGCACCATGACCGCAGTTGTGTTTGCGGGCCTCGACACCGGCGCAAATCAAAGCTGTACGGTCGCCGGCTTTCCAAACTACGCCCCCACCCCGGACGAACGCTACTATGCCTTGGGCATTAGCAGTGCCAATACGGCGAATAACGGGGAGATCATCGGCGCCAGCTCCGGCACCGGCGGCCAACAGCTCAAAGAATTGCAGTTCATTAGTTCCGCACTGCAGACAACGCCGCCCAACGGTGACAAGCCTCAAATGGGCACCAACGCTTCGCCCATCTCGCCGCTCACTGAGTTCTACAATAGCCAGGAATTCACCGTGACCGGGGTTACGGCATCTGCAACTACAGATGTAGTCACCGTCACGGCGAACAACACGCTCGCCGCCAATGACCTGGTCACCCTCTCAAACGTAGCTAACAACCTACCTAACAACTGCACCGCCCTTGACATCGGCGCCATCAATGGCGGAGTACAAACCGTTGTTTCGGCGACCGCAACGAATTTCACCTTCGCCGCTAACATAACCGCGACGACTACAGGAAGCGGATGCACCGTGACTGGCGCAACCGCCACGGGCGGGCCGGACTACCTGTTCGTGGGAGTGAATGAAAATCCCAGCGCTGTGTATAGCCTCATTTTGCCGAGCTCGCTTCTCGTTGCCCAAGGTGACCCGCCTAACAATGCAGTGACGAACACCACCGATGCCGTAGGCGGGACCAGCGCCATGATCGTGGACAACGATTCCACCGCCGCGCAGGCGTCGAGCATCTACTTCGGCACGCTGGCGACTTCAACTACCGTTTGCGGAACCACGGCGGCGTATTGCGCGGTCAAGTTAACCCAGTCCGGCTTGCAGTAGTTTGCGGCTTACAGGATTTATGGACGCCTGATCGCGACCGGTTTGATGGCGGAAGAACTCCCTACTCGGAAGGCACGGCCAGCGCGCCGCACAGTATTCTGACCTGCTCCTCGATCACCGCGAAGCGTTGGTACTCGCGTCCTTCGACTGATCCCATCGAGATTCGCGGGTTGCGGTGGAGCATGGGACTCGGGAGGGAACTCCGCAATCCGGAATGGATTTCTTTGACGCCAGTGTAGTCGACGAAACTGCGCACGTTCTCGGCCTTGATGCCGCCGCCGGGCATGACGACAATTCTGCCTTGCGCTTTCCGTACCAATTGCGCGATCGTCTCCCGGCCTTGCAGGGACGTCGATTCGCCTCCGGAAGTGAGCACGCGGTCGATGCCTGCGGCACATAGGTCGTCGAGAGCTCGGAACAGGTCGGCGCACATGTCGAATGCGCGATGGAAGGTGACGGCCAGCGGACGCGCATCGTCCACTAACTGGCGAGTGCGGGCGTCAACGTTGCCATGCACGTCCAGAATTCCGAAGACGACGCCTTCGGCTCCCAGGCGCTTGGCCAGCGCGATATCGCGGCGCATGATTTCGAACTCGTCAGCGTCGTAGCAGAAGTCGCCGCCGCGCGGGCGGATCATGACGTGGAGGGCGACCGAGAGCGCAGCCCGCGTCATTTCAATGAGTCCAGCGCTGGGCGTGATTCCTCCTTCGATCAGGCTGCCGCAGAGTTCCAGGCGCGCCGCCCCGCCGCGCTCCGCAGCGACGGCGGAGGCGACGGAATCGACGCAGACTTCAATCAGAATCGGGGAATGGTTACCAGTCATGTGGTCTCAGCCAATATACAGGTCTCGGGTGGTGTGGCTGACGGGTGGAACCAAGGCTGACAGGGCTCAGATATAATCGGAAAATTCTCCTTCCTATGCGAACCTGGGTTGGCCTGTGGATGGTTCTGTTGCTGGCGGCGATCGCGGCCGGCCAGACCGCCCCTCCCAAGGCGCAACCAGCGACGGTCCAGATTTTGCCAACCCCGGTTCCGGAATTTGAGGACGTCGCCCAGAAAGCCGGCCTTACCGTCGCGCACATTTCTTCGCCCGACAAGAAATACATTGTCGAATCGATGAGCGGCGGAGTCGGCCTGATCGACTGCGATAACGACGGCAAGCTCGACATTATTACCGTCAACGGGTCGACCGTAGAACGCTATCGGCAGAGCGGTGGCGATCCGATGATCACGCTCTATCATCAGGACGCCGATTCCACAGTCAATGAGCCGAAGTTTACCGACATCACCAAAGCCGCAGGCCTGACGCGCAAGGGTTGGGGCATGGGCGTGGCTGTTGCTGACTATGACAATGACGGGCTGCAGGATATTTACGTCACCGGATACGGCGGCAATGCGCTCTACCACAACCTGGGCAACTGCAAGTTCGAAGATGTAACTGATAAAGCGGGAGTCGCTGGCGGTGGCTTCAGCACCGGCGCAGCTTGGGCTGACTATGATCGCGACGGCCGGGTTGATCTTTTTGTGTCGCGCTATGTGCATGTCGACATGGATAAGCTGCCCGTGTTCGGGAACGATCCGCACTTCTGCCGCTTCAAGGGCGTGCTGGTGCAGTGCGGGCCCTGGGGTCTGCCCGGCGAATCGGATTTGCTGTTTCACAATAAAGGCGACGGGACGTTCGAGGAAGTTTCCAAGAAGGCTGGAGTCGACGATCCGCATCATTATTACGGCCTGGGCGCGACCTGGGGCGACTACGACAACGATGGATGGCCCGATCTTTACGTGGCCAACGATGCCGGGCCGAATTTTCTCTACCACAACAAACACGACGGAACTTTCGAGGACGTCGGCCTGCTCAGCGGCGTTGCCGTGAGTGGCGATGGCATGGAACAGGGATCGATGGGCGTGGCCTGGGGCGACTATCTGCACGAAGGGCGCCTGTCGATGCTGGTCACGAATTTTGTGGAGCAAGGCTCGGTCCTCTACCACAACCTGGGCAACGATGGCTTTGCCGACGTGACGGTACGCGCGAAGATTATGAAGCCGACATATCCGCTGGTGAGCTGGGGGACGTCATTCTTCGATATGGATAATGACGGATGGCTGGATATTTTCATCGCCAGTGGCCACGTTTATCCGCAGGTGGATAACATTTCCGGAGGCGCGCAGTACAAACAGCCGCTGGTGCTGTTTCGCAATCATCGCGACGGGACGTTTGAAGATGTGTCGTCGACGCTGGAGAAGCTGCCGTTGAAATCGAGGCGTGGCGTGGCTTTTGGCGACATCAATAATGACGGCAACGTTGACATGGTCGTGCTCAATGTGGGCGAGCCGCCATCGCTGCTGTTGAACCGCAATCAGAGTCCCAATCATCGCGTGCTGTTTAAGTTGATGGGGACGAAGAGCAACAAGTCAGCGATTGGCGCGCGGGTCACGGTGAAGGCGGGGCCGCTGGTGCAGATGGACGAAGTGCGTGGCGGTGCGAGCTACATTTCGCAGAACGATTTGCGGCTGCATTTTGGTCTGGGCGGGAACGACAAGATGAGCGAGGTGACGATTCGCTGGCCGAACGGCGAGACCGAAACGCTGCGCGACGTTCCCGCGGATTTTATTTATACGATTAGCGAGGGTGCGGGAATTCAAGGAAAAGTGGCGCTGCCTGCTTTGCCGCCGCGCTGAGGTATGCTTTTCGATTCCAGTGAGCCAACGAGTTTAATGGCGATGTGTCGCTGACCACCCGTTACCAGGGTGACCTGACGCTCAAAACGAAAGGGAGCAAAATAATTTCTGTGGACAGAAGAGCTGAGAGCCGGATCGGACCCCGTACCCTTGGAATTGTGAGCATCGTCATGTCCACAGCTTGCTTGTTGTCGATTAGCTTCCCTTATAAAACGTTCGCCTTTGTGCCGCCTGTTCTATTCCCTTGGCACTATTCGCCGATCGCATTTTTGTTGTGGATAGCCGCCTGCGTGACTCTCAGCATTATCGCCGGAATCTGGGGTTCGCGGCTCTGGCTCCTAGGAGCAGCCTGGGCAGTGTTTACGCTCATTTTTGCCATGAGCGCGGCAGTCTAGTCGTGTGACTGTCGAAAACAGGCGTTAGAGCTGACTGAGGATTGACGGGCTTTATTCGATCCCCACCTGTCGCTGGATTTGCTCCAGCGGCACGCCCTTCGTTTCCGGGACCATGGTCTTCACCCAAATCAGTTGCAGAACCATCATGCCGGCAAAGAACGAGAAGACGTAGCCGGGAGGGAAAGCGGTGACCATCCGGGGGAAGAAAGTGGTGAGCAGGGCGGCGAAGATCCAGTGGGTGAAGCTGCCGAGGGTTTGACCTTCGGCGCGATGACGATTGGGAAATATCTCTGAGATGAACACCCAGATGACCGCGCCCTGGCCGACGGCATGAGCAGCGATAAAAGCAAAGATGCAAACCGGCACAATGGAGAAATGCCCGGTAAAGAAAGCCCACGCGACCAGACCGAGCGACGCGATGTAGCCGAACGAGCCAATATAAAGAAGCGTACGCCGGCCCATCCGATCAATCAGCCAGAGGCCCACAAAAGTAAAAACCAGATTGGTGGCGCCGATGCCAATGGATTGCAACAGCGCGGCTTTGGCGCCAAGTCCGGTGAGCTCAAAGATGCGGGGAGCGAAGTACAAAATCGCATTGATGCCGGATAGTTGGTTGAAGAAGGCAATCAGGATGGCAAGCAGGATCGGTTTGCGCAGACGCACTGTCCAGAAATTCCCCGACGAAGCTTGTTCGGAGGATGCTGCCGTAATCGCGTCCGCCTCGGCGGCGATTTGGGATTGCGAAACCTCCGGTTCGATCCGCCGTAGCACTTCCAGTCCTGTCGCGCGGTCGCCCTTCCGGCTGAGCAGCCAGCGCGGGCTTTCGGGAAGGCCGAAGCAGAACGCGGCGTAGAGCAGCGACGGAAACGCGGCCACACCCAGCATCCAGCGCCAGGCGTTATCGCCGACGCCGGCGAGCAGGGCGTTCGAAACATAAGCGATCAGGATGCCGAAAACAATGTTGAACTGGAACATACCGGCCAGACGTCCTCGGTACTTGGGCGGCGCGATCTCAGAAATGTACATGGGGGCAACCACAGTGGAGATGCCGATGCCCAATCCGCCGATGAAGCGGGCGACGATGAACGTGGCAACGTTGGGCGCCAACCCCGAGCCCACCGCGCCCACAAAATAGAGAACGCCGATCCAGAGCAGCGTGGCTTTGCGTCCGAAGCGGTCGGCGGGCCATCCGCCGAGCAGGGAACCGACAACGGTGCCGTAAAGGGCCGAGGCCATGGCATAGCCGTGCAGTTCGGGGCTCAGCCCCCAGAGCGCCTGGATGGTTTTTTCAGCGCCGGAAATCACGACCGTGTCGAAGCCGAAAAGAAATCCGGCGAGCGCCGAGGTGAGCGACCAGAAGAAGATGCGAGCATTCATAAGTTCTTGGGTCTTAGGAGTTAGGGTCGTAGGTCTTAGGATTATGTTCCCGGCATCGCTGCGGCGGGTCTGACTGAATCCAAGATCTAAGACCCAAGACCTGTTTCGTCAGCCTTTAGTGAGCGGATAACCTTTTTCGCGCCAGCCGCGGATGCCGCCGTCCATCGAAATCACGTTCGTATACCCCATCTTCTGCAAGTTGTCAGCGGCGAGCGCAGAACGGAAACCGCCGCCACAATAAAGGACCATCTCGGTGTTGAGTTCGGGCACCCGCGCTTCGACATCGCGTTCGATGATGCCCTTGCCCAGATGTATGGCGCCGGGTAGATGGTCTTTGGCGAACTCGCTCTCTTCCCTAACGTCGACGAGCATAAACTTTTCGCCGCGATCCATCCTGGTTTTGACCGCGTCAACTGTGGTTTCACGCACGCGCGTCTTGGCGTCGTCGACAATCTTGAGAAAGCGGGGGGGATGCTGGTGGGCCATGGGGGCTCCTTGTTCATTGTTCATGCAGCGAAGGTACATCCTACCAAGTGCTTAAGGAGTGTGCACCCCTCAATCTGTGCACTCCTCAAGCTGTCATCATGGAAGAGCCGCGGCGTGCAGCAAACTTCGGTTAGCATAAGGCCGTGACTCCGAAGGTAAAACCTCGGCGGATTGGCTTGGCTCGCGCCTTGTCGAAACTGGGATATTGCTCGCGTTCGCAAGCCGCGGAGTTGATTCATGAAGGTCATGTGCGGTTGAACGGAGGACTGCGGCGCGATCCGGAGACGCCGGTCCTTCTGGAGAAGGACCACATCGAGGTGGATGATCGAGCTGTTGAAACACGGCAGAAAATCTATCTCATGATGAACAAGCCGCGCGGCCTGGTTACAACCGCTTCGGATGAAAAAGGCCGCGAGACAGTTTACGCTGTCCTCGCGAAGGCAGGTGAGTCGCTGCCTTGGCTTGCTCCCGTGGGGAGGCTGGATAAGGCCAGCGAAGGACTGCTCCTGCTGACCAATGATTCCGAGTGGGGCGCTCGAATCGCCACGCCGGATACGCATCTGGAGAAGATCTATCACGTGCAGATCGGCACGCTGGCAGACCAGAAGCTGGTCGAGGCGCTGGTCCACGGTGTCAGGGAAGGCGGAGAGTTCCTGCGTGCCATGCGAGCCCGGCTGCTGCGTTCGGGAGAAAAAAACTGCTGGCTCGAAGTCACGCTCGACGAAGGCAAGAACCGGCAGATTCGGCGAATGCTGGCTGTTCTCGGCATTGAAGTGCTCCGGCTGGTGCGAGTGGGTATTGGTCCGCTGCAGTTGGGCGAGCTGGCGAAGGGTTCATTTCGGGTGCTGAAGAAAGAAGAAAAGCGGATGCTGGATCACGCGATAGGCGATCACGCCGTGCGGGCAAGAATTTCATGAGCGACCTGACTTTCCTTCCTGCGGTGAAAATGGCTGAGCAGATCCGCGAGAAGAAAACTTCTCCGGTCGAGCTCGCCGACGCTCATCTGGCCAAGATCGAGCGACTGAATCCGCAGCTGAACGCGTTCGTGCACGTGGATGCGGAGCGGGTTCGCCACGAAGCCCGTTTAGCCGAAACTGCAGTCATGAGTGGAAAAGCTCTTGGGCCGCTGCACGGCGTCCCCATCAGCATCAAGAGTTCACTGGATGTTGCGCGCCTGCGATGCGAGTCTGGAACTCGCTTGCGCTCGGGGCGTATTGCGGCGCAAGACGCGCCGCTGGTTGAGCGTTTGCGACGTGCGGGGGCGATCGTGATGGGCGTGACCAATACGCCGGAAATGCTGATGGCGTGGGAGACGGACAATCTCTTGTACGGCCGCACCAACAGCCCGTGGGATCTCGAACGTACTCCAGGCGGATCCAGCGGCGGCGAAGCGGCGGCGATCGCGGCTGGAATGTCGGCAGGCGGTGTGGGCAGCGACGGCGGCGGGTCGATTCGGGTGCCGGCACATTTCTGCGGCATCTGCGGGCTCAAGCCCACGCCGGGGCGTATTCCCGCGACCGGGCACTTTCCCATGTCCGCCGGGCCGTTTGCGCTGATTGGCTTGGTCGGTCCTATGGCGCGCACCGTCGCGGATTTGAAAGTTTTCTTTGAGGTGATGCAAGGTCCGGACGACGGCGATACCTGCGCCGCGCCGGTGCCCATGCGCTGGCCAAGCGATGACGAAGTAAAGAAGCTAAGAGTCGGTTACTTTGAAGACGACGGTCGCACGCCCGTTACTCCAGAGACTCGCGCTGCCGTGAGAACCGCCGCAGAAGCTCTGCGGAGCGCAGGGTTTGAGGTTGAGCCGTTTCGCCCTGAGGGTCTTGAGGAAGCTCGGCTACTGTGGAAGACATTCTTTGTCACCGCCGGCGGAATGCTCATCCGCACCATGTTCCACGGACGCGAGCACGACTTGAGCCCGATACTGAACCAGTTTCTCGATTGGTCCGCGGCCGAGCCGCCGCTCACCGGCGAGATGCTGCTCAAGGCCTGGATCGGCCGCGACATTTTGCGAGCCAGGTTTCTGGCTCAGATGCGAGAGTATCCCATTCTGCTGTGCCCGGCCGCCGCGATCCCGGCATTTCATCACGGGAAGCGCAGTTGGATGATTGACGGCAAGACCGTGAACTATCTTGATGCCTGGAGCTACACGGAATGGTTTAATCTGCTGGGAAATCCCGCGGCGGTGGTGCCCGTGAGCCACTCCGTCGCTGTCGAATCGCAAGGGCTGCCGATCGGTGTGCAGATTGTCGGCCGGCCATGGGAAGAAGAGCAGGTGCTCGCGGTCGCGGCCGCGATCGAAGGGGAATGCGGAGCGTGGAGAATACCACCGATCCGTAAGTCCGCGAATCCCTCTGTGTTCTCTGTGTCCTCTGTGGTTAAATCTTTAATCAATGACTCCTCGAATCTCAGTGGTTCTGGCCGGCATGATTCTGGCGGCATTCGGCCTGTTCGCGACCGCGCCGCAATCCCAACCCAAGGCTGCGAATCCCGTTGAAGCCACGCGCCTAAACAACCTGGGCGTGGCCTACATGAACCAGCAACTATTCGAGAAGGGATTGAAATATTTCCAGCAGGCCGCGGAGGCCGATCCGAAGCTGGCGATGGCGCGGCTGAACCAGGGCATCGCGTATCTCAATCTGCAGAAGGTCGACGAAGCCAAGGCCGTTTTGGAAGATGCGCTCAAGCAGGATCCGAAGAGTCCTAACGCGTGGTACGGCCTGGGGCTGCTGGCCAAGAACGTGGGCGACGCGCAGACGGGCATTGATTCGTTCAAGCATGTGATCGAGATTGACGCGAACGACGCCGACACCTGGTATTTTCTGGGCACGGTGTACGTGCAAGCCAAGCAGTTTCCGCAGGCGATTGATGCGTTTGAACACGCACTGAAACTGAATCCGCTGCACGCTTCTGCGGAATTCGGATTGTCGCGGGCGTACCAGCAGTCCGGAGACGTCGACCGTGCCCGCGAGCACCTGAAGAAGTTCCAGTACATCACGCAGAACAAACTCGGAGCGCCCATGAGCCTGGCCTACGGCGAGCAGGGCCAGTACTCGCGCGCGGTGGAGTCGCCGTCGGCGGTGTTGAAAGCGCCAGCGCCGATTAAGGTTCGGTTTGTGGATGTGACGAAGGAGGCGGGAATTATGGCGAAGCCGGACGCTGGCTATTCGAGCATGCCTGGCGGACCGCCGGGTCCAGGAGCCTGCTTCCTCGATTACGACGGGGACGGCCGACCCGACATTTTTTTCGCGAATAACGGGCCGGAAGGAGGAATTGGTCTTTACCACAACCTTGGAAACGGCAGATTTGAAGATGCGACCAAGAAAGCTGGACTCGACCCAACTTTGCGGGCAAGTGGTTGCACTGCGGGAGACTACGATAACGATGGAGCGACGGACCTAGCGGTTAGCGCCGATGGTTGGGTCATGCTGCTCCACAACGAAAAGGATGGGACGTTTAAAGACGTCACTCGGGCTGCGAAAATTGAGAGCAACGGTCCCAACTCCGGTCTCACTTTCATCGACTACGATCACGATGGCGATTTGGACTTGTATGTCGGCCGCCTCCCGAAAGATCTGATCATTTCAAAGCCCTGCGGCTCAGTGGTCTGTGAGGTTAGGTCTCCGACTCCTCGCCCCGTTTCAAACTCAATGTGGCGCAACAATGGCGACGGCAGCTTTACGGACGTTACGGATTCCCGAGGCTTGGCGGGCCCGCAACCCGTCTTCGCAGCAGTCGGAAGTGATTACAACAATGATCGCGCCATTGATCTAATCACCTCAGGAGAGAAGGGGAGTGTCATCTTCGAAAATCCCAGGGAAGGGGTATTTCGAATCCGGGATCCTTGGACAAATGGGATACGTGGCTCGACCATCGGCATTGCTGTGCTCGATTTCGACCACGATGGCTGGATGGACGTGGCTTTCACCCAATCTGAAGCGCCCGGTCTCACACTCTGGCGCAACAACCAGGGCAAGAGTTTCGAACGCGTTCCGCTGCCGGAGACGAACTGGGTCCGTGCTTACGGGGTGGCCGCTTTCGATTATGACAACGACGGCTGGGTCGACCTCGTCGCCGTCGGCGAGACCAAAGAAGGCAAAGGTGAGGTGCGGCTGTTCCGCAATCTCGGGCCGGACGGGTTCAAGGACGTCACCGCAGACGTTGGGCTCGACAAGATTCAGCTGAAAGATCCGCGGGCGATTATTACGGGTGATTATGACGGCGATGGCGCTACCGATCTGCTGATCACGCAGAATCACGGGCCCGCCGTGCTGCTGCGCAATGAAGGCGGCAATCAGAATCACTGGCTGCGGCTTTCGCTCAAGGGACTGGCCGATAATAAATCCGCTATCGGCACCAAGGTCGAAGTTTTCTCGGGCGGGAACCGGCAGAAGTTTGAGATTTATGGCTCCAACGGATATCTCGGCCAGAGTTCCACCGATATCGTCGTCGGCCTGGGCGATTCGAAGGAAGCCGACATCGTGCGCATGCTCTGGCCCACCGGCGTGCTGCAAGACGAGATTCAAGTGACAGGCGACAAGCAGCAGAACATTACCGAGATCGACCGCCGCGGCAGTTCGTGTCCGACTTTGTTTGTTTGGAATGGCGAGCGCTACGAATTTGTCGCGGACATGCTGGGGGCGGGCGTGGTCGGGCACTGGGTTGGGCCGGGGCAGCGTGACGTTCCGCGGCCGGTGGAGTGGATTAAGATTGATCGCGATTCGATTCGCGAAAAGGACGGGAAGCTCAGCTTTCGTTTCATGGAGCCGCTGGAGGAGGCTGTCTATCTGGATCAGGTGCGGCTGTTGGCGGTGGATCATCCCTCCGGCGTCGAAGTTTATCCTAACGAGTATTTCGCGTCGAACCCGCCGTATCCGCCGTTCAAGGTTGTGATCAGCCGAGACGCGCGTCCTCCGGCCGGGGCGTGGGATGAGCACGGGCACGACGTTCTGCCGGATTTGTTGGCGCATCGGTACTTCGGCGATTTCGCACTGACGCAGTTTCAGGGATTCGCCCATCCGCATAGCTTGACGCTCGATCTGGGCGAAACTTACCGCGGCGGGCCGCTCTGGCTGCTGCTGCATGGCGAGGTCGAGTACTTTTCGGCGAATAGTATGTATGCTGCGTCGCAGGCTGGAGTTGAAGCGATCCCGCCGTATGTAGAAGCGCTGATTGGAAATGACGCGACTGGAAATGAGAAAGACAGGAACGAAAAGTGGAAGCGCGTGGTCGACGACATGGGATTCCCGGCTGGCGGTCCGCGTACGATGACGGCTGATCTCACCGGGAAGCTGCCGTTGGGCACGCGGAAGATTCGCATCACCACCAATCTGCAGGTTTATTGGGATAGCATTCTGGTTGATCGCGCGCAGCAGGTTGCTGGAGGCTGCCAAGAAGCAGGGCCCTCGACTGGTGCGAAAAACGCCCTCGCTCGGAATGACAAAGGAACATGTGGGGAGGAACGTGCAGCAACGCGAATTACTAGGGTGCCTTTGGTTCACGCCGATCTTGAATTCCATGGATATCCGTTAAAGATCGAGGGCACGCCTCCGGGAAACGTGCAATACATTTATGAAAAGGTGAGTGCCACCGGGCCGTACACGCGTCCGTCTGGAACCTACACGCGCTACGGCGATGTACTGCCTCTGCTTACGGCGACCGATGACAAGCTGGCCGTGTTTGGGTCCGGCGACGAGGTGCAAATCGACTTCGATCCTGCCAACCTGCCCGCCCTTCCCAAGGGCTGGGTGCGCGATTATTTCTTTGCGGCCAACGGATATGAGAAAGACATGGATTTCTATGCCGCGGAAGGGAACTGCGTTGCGCCGCTGCCGTTCTTGAGGATGGGCGAATATCCCTACACGCCGAAACAATCATTCCCGCTCGACGACGCGCACTTGAACTACCTGCTCGAATACAACACGCGGCACATGTCGGGCAACGAGCAGCGCGGGTACTGGTTCGATTATGGTGAGCAACGCTAGGTTTACAGAAACGTTTTAATATTGACATTTTGAGCCCTCCATAATCCAATAGCCGGACTCATGGAAAACACTTCCGCGTCTTCTTCTGTCGCCGCACCCCGGCTTCGCCGTACGCTCACTCTCTGGGACCTGATTCTTTACGGCATCATCGTCATCCAGCCGACCGCGCCCATGCCGGCGTATGGAGTTTTCAGCAACGCCGGCCAGGGCCACGTGGTTACATCCATTCTGATCGCGATGATCGCGATGGTTTTTACCGCGATGAGTTACGGGCGTATGGCGCGGGTGTATCCCAGCGCGGGTTCGGCTTATACCTATGTGGGGCGCGAACTGCATCCTTCGCTCGGCTATGTCACGGGATGGAGCATGACCATGGATTACATTCTTAATCCATTGATCTGCACCATCTGGTGCGCCAAGGCGATGGCCGATCTGCTCACCGGCACGCGTTACCAGCTTCCTTACCCAGGGCTGTTGTGGCCGCTGATTTTTGCCGGACTGTTCACGGCGCTGAACCTGCGCGGGGTGCAGACTTCGGCGCGCATCAACAAGACGCTGTGCGCCATCATGGGTGCGGTGATCCTGGCCTTCTTCTGGTACACCATCCGCTACATCTTCCATCTGCCGCAATATCCTGAGGCGTATTTTCTGCGCCCGTTCTATAACCCGCAGACTTTTACCATCAGCCGCGTGTTCCACGGAACGTCGGTGGCCGTGCTCACCTACATTGGATTTGACGGCATTTCCACCCTGTCGGAAGAGGTGGAAAATCCCAAGCGCAACATTTTCCTGGCGACGGTGATGGTCTGCGTCGTCACGGGATTTCTCGCCGCCGCCGAAGTTTACGGCGCGCAATTGCTGAGCCTGCAGCATTTTGGCAGGGACTTCGGAGTCTTCTCGGAATTTGGCGATGAGAATGTTTTCAGCCATGTCGCCGGCATTGCCGGCGGCGTCGTCATGACCAAGGCCATCAGCATCACGCTGCTCATCGCGACCGTCGGCTCCGGCATGGGATCGCAACTTGGCGCGGCGCGACTGCTTTACGGCATGGGTCGCAGCGGCGCCATTCCGAAGAAGTTTTTTGGCGCGATTCATCCGAGAACGCACATTCCCGCCAATAACGTGATGTTCGTCGGAGGGATTGCGCTGCTGGGAGCGTTTCTGATCAGCTACGACGATGGCGCCAACCTGCTCAACTTCGGGGCTCTGATCGCGTTTATGGGTGTGAATCTGGCGTCGCTGACCCACTACTACATCCGGGGCCAAGACCGCAGCATGGGGCAATTGATTCCGCCGGTACTCGGATTCATCATTTGTTTCCTGCTCTGGATCAGCTTGAGTGGGAAGGCTAAGCTTCTAGGGGCAATCTGGATGGTGGTAGGAATTGTTTATGGAGCGTGGAAGACGCGAGGCTTCCAAAGCGATCTGGTGAATTTCGATGTGCCACCGGAGGAGTAGGAAGAATTCTGATTGTTGATTTCTGATTGCTGATTCCAAATCGCGACCCGCAAGGGATCAATGACAGTGAAGGAGGGTGGATGTTAGGGTCGATTAACATTATTGCTTTTGTGCCGACCACAGATGCTGCCCGAGCTCGATCATTTTATGAAGGCGTGCTCGGGCTGCGGTTCGTCAATGATGATGGATTCGCGATGGTCCTGGATGCGAACGGAATCACGGTGCGTGTAGCGAAGGTCCCGCCGCCGTTCAAGCCGGCGCAGTTCACAATTCTCGGCTGGCAGGTTCCCGAAATCGAAAATGTTGTGCGGGGTCTGCAGAAGCGAGGAGTCCACTTTGAGATTTTCGGATTCTTTAAGCAGGACGAACTGGGGATATGGACCGCACCTATGGGAGACAAAGTTGCGTGGTTCAAGGACCCGGATGGGAACGTGTTATCGGTCTCACAGCACGGGTGAGGAATCGTCCCGGTAGGGACGCCCGAGAATAGCCCGGCGTTTCAACGCCGGGCTAGGCGAGTAGCAAAGCAAACCCGTCCCGGAGGGACGATTGAGACGATCGCGCTGGCCGCGTGCGACATTTCAGCCGCGCCTCCAGCGCGAATTCCCCAAGACCTCTGCATCCCGCCAGTGAATTGGCGGGCTATTTTCGGAAGTCCCTACGGGACCCTGTTCGCCTCGTACGCGGGTTCTACTCCGCGTTCCAGCCACTGACTTCGACCGCCGGTTTCGCTGCCCCCAACTCGCTGGCGCGGTAAGTCGCGTCGACTTCGCGCTTTTCGCCGGGCATCAGAGAGATGTAGTTGTCTTCCCAGAGCACGGGGAGAATCTCTTCTCCCTTGACGCCTTTATCGACTTTCAGGCGCACGAAGAAGGCGAGACTTTTGCTTGGGTTTTCCAGCGTTACGTGCGTGATCTCTTCTTCGCCCTTGCGCTCGCTGCGCTCCGTGACCTTCAGTTTCACTTTTGGCAATTGCGAAAGCGCAGTGAAGTCGGCGTAGGATGCGGTTGGAGTCATATACCAAGTGGACTTGGCCCAGTCGATGGTTTCGGGCTTGGTCGAGAGCCAGTAGAAATTCGAGCCGACGAGTTTGCCGGCTGAATCCTCCAGGCGCAGCGCGAGGAAGTATGTGGGGCTCAGACCGGCAACGTCGGGCAGCGTGAAAACCTTCGCCGTGCTGTCGGCCCCGGCGTCGACGGCATTCGATTGGGTGAACTTCTCGGTCATGTCGAGGTTGTAGATCTTCGTTGTGAGCTTCAACCCCTTCACGTCTTCGTACTGGCTGCTCACGACCCAAATGGAATGGTCGTCGTAGCCATAGATCGGGTGCAGAGCTTCCATGGCGCGCTTGGCGCCGAAGTAGCCGCCGCCGGGACGCAGGTAGTAGTCGTAGAGGTGCCAAATCATCGAGGGCCAGGCGTTGTTGAGCATCCACTGAATCACGCCGGTGGATTCGTACTTGTTGCGGCTGTAGGCCTCATACATCGCCCGCACGCCTTCGTAGGTCTGCATCTGCGATTTCGTGGCGAAGTCTTCCACGCTGTCGGATTTGCCGTAGCGATTGGTCAGCGCTTCAGTGAATACGCCGATGGTTTTGAATTCGCCGCCGCCGGTGTGGTAGTTCCAAGTGTCGTCAATGGGCCACATGTGATCTTTGCCAACCATGGCGCGGATGCTCTCAATCGGCGGAACGGCCGGTCCCATGCTGGTTTCCATGTTGAAAGCGTAAGCACCGCCGCAGCCTCCCTCGTTGCAACGTTTGCGTCCGGGTTGGCCTTCGGGCGTGTCGACCTCCCAATAGCTCGGAGCTATATATTCATACGGCCCACTCATCTTGACGCCGCTCGCGCCGGTGACGCTGGTCTTCTTCCCCGTAGCTGAGGAAAGGATGGGGTTGGGCCAGAACAATTCCTTTTCCACATCCAGATACATCTGCTCTACGTCGGGTGGTGGAGGGTTGTCGCTGCCATTGAGCCACATGACGAGGCTGGGATGGCTGCGCAGGCGATAAATCTGATCGCGCAGAGACTGTTTGGCGATTTCGAAATCCTTGGGCTGCCAGCGTGGCCAGCGTTCCCAGAAATCGCAGCAGCACCATCCCGCCATAACGAGAACGCCTTCGTGATCGGCGAGATCGTAGAATTCCTGAGTCTCGAGTTTGCCTTCGAGTCGGACCGTGTTCAGTCCCATGTCGCGGACGTAGCGGAACTCGTCATGCAGGCGCTGCGAATTTTCACGCAGCATCAGGTCGGGCGTCCAACCGCCGCCGCGAATCAGAATGTTCTTGCCATTAATGTGAAATGCCCGTCCGCCGACCGAGTTGAAGTCAGACGTGATTTCGCGGATGCCGAACTCGGTCATCGAATCGTCGCTGACTGCGCCGTTTGCCTCGAACTTCATGCTGAGCGGGTAGAGATTCGGCTTCCCCATTTGCGCGGGCCACCACAGGCGCGGGCTGGTGAAGACGAGTTGCTGAAATTTATCGGGCGTGAAGGTCACATCTTTTGATTCGTTGGCTGCGAGTTCGACATCTTGCTCGAACTTGACTGCTTCGATCTGGCCTTTCAGTTTTCCGCTCACAGTCTTGTCCGTGCCGTTCTTTAGTTGCACAGTGACCGTAAGCTGCGCGCTGTCGTTGGCAGGCGGATTCAGTTTCGATACGACCGTGGGATAACGCAACGCCACCGGCCCGCTGGCGGTGAGATAGACTTCGCGCCACAGCCCCATATTCTTGTCGGGAGGCGCGGGATTCCAGTCGACGAAGGTGATGGCGAGATCGTGGTCAGTCGGCGAGGAAGCTTGAACCGCGAGAACGTTCTCGGCGCCAGGTTTGGCAGCATCGGTTACGTTAAACTCATACGTCCGCCACGCGCCGGCTACGTCGTCCGATTTGGCGATCTGCTTCCCGTTCAGCCAGATGTTGGCGCTATAGTTGATGCCGTTGAACTTCAGCCAGACGGTCTTGCCCTTATAGGACGCGGGAACGGCGAACTGTTTGCGGTACCACCAGGAAACGGCGTAGGGGCTGTCGGGCGCCATGGGGATATTTGAGAAATTCGCGCCAATGGGATAGTTCATCCCGGCGAAGTCGCGCAGGTTCATGCCAAACAGAGGATCGGGGAAGGTCTTGTCCTTGACCAGCGCGGCCACCACGGTGGTGGGCACGGTCGCTGCGTGCCATCCCTTGGGAACGAATTGCACCGTCGAGATGACTTCTCCCTTAGCTTCAACCTTGGCCGAAGTTTGCAGCGTCCAGCCGTCGTGCAACGGCAACTTCGCTTCGGCGGCGTGTTTCATCGGAGATGAGGTTTGGGCGAGTAGAGATGATGCCAGTAGGAGTTGTGCGAGGACGAAGAGAGTGACTGCCAGCCGCTTGCCTGAGAACATGGTGCTCCTAAAAAATCGCGATCGCGCGTGTTGGGGATTGACCCGGGGCACAGAAACACCCCGGAGAATGGATAACATTTATATTGATACGTTTCAATAGCGGAGTTTGGAGATGCCGGGGAGCGCGATCGTTCGTGGAGGGCGGACGCTTCGTCCGCCCGGACAGTGGCAAGAACGCCGACAATTGTGGAACGGCTCCTCGGACGAGGGTGTCCGGGGCTCCATTTCCGGCTGGGGGGAGCCATTTCCAAGGTCGTTCGGTCCGGCTGGTTTATAATTGAAAATTCGCTTATCCACTCTGGAGTAAATAAGACCATGATTCGATTTCTGCAAAAATCCGGGCAGACCACCAAATACGTTCTCGGCGGGCTGCTCCTGATCATCTGTGCGTCGATGGTGATTACGCTGGTTCCCGGCGGCCTCGGCGGAGACGTATTCTCCGGCACGCCCGGCCAAGGCGTCGTCGCGAAGGTGGACGGTGGAGACATCAGCGCCGAAGAGGTGCGTACGACCGCGCGGCAGATGGCGCAGCAGGAAGCGCAGCGCTATGGCGAGATGGCGGCGAAGATCATGCCATTTCTCATCCAGCAGGAGACCACGCGCGCCGTTGACCAGTTGATCAACCGCCAGGCTCTGCTGAGCGAGGCCAAGCGCATGGGGCTGCGGGTTACTCCAGAGGAAGTAAAGGACGAACTGCAGCACGGCCGCTATGCGGCCACTTTTTTCCCCGGCGGCAACTTCATCGGCGAGGCCGAGTATGAAGATATGTTGCAGCGGGCGAATCTGACGCCCACCAAGTTTGAAGAGGCCGTGGGCGACGACATTCTGGTCACCAAGCTGCAGGCCTTCATTTCCGGCAGCGCCAGCGTGAGCGATGCCGAGATTCACGATCAGTTCATCAAGCAGAATTCTAAAGTCAAATTCGACTACGCGGTCCTGAAGCAGGACGATTTGCGCAAGGGTCTGCATCCGACCGACGAAGAGCTGAAAGCGTTTTACGAGAGCCACAAGGCAAGCTACGCGAACTCGGTTCCGGAAAAACGCAAAGTGAAGTATGCGATTGTCGAAACCGGCAAGGCGGAGGCCGGAGCTCAAGTCACGCCGGACGACTTGCGGGCTTACTACGATCAGCACCGCGACCAGTATCGCGTACCCGAGCAGGTGAAGGTCAGCCACATCTGGATCAAGATGCCGCTGCCCGGTCCCGACGGCAAGGTCGATGACAAGGGTGTGGCCGAGGCCCAGCACCGCGCCGACGATCTGCTGAAGCAGTTGAAGAGCGGCGCCAAGTTCGAAGATGTGGCGAAGAAGTATTCGGAAGATCCGGGAAGCGCCAATGTTGGCGGTTCGCTGGGTTGGATCGGCAAGGGCCAGATGGCGGCCGAGTTTGAAAAGGCCGCGTTCTCGCTGCCCAAGGGGCAGATCAGCGACGTGGTGAAGAGTCTGGATGGTTTCCACATTGTCCGCGTGGACGACAAGCAGGAAGCGCACGTGAAATCGCTCGATGAGGTCAAGAGCCAGATCGAGCCGGTCCTGAAGCACCAGAAGGGACAGCAGGCCGCGCAGAAGAAGGCGGATGCGTTGCTCAAGGATGCTCGCGCGGAAGGCCTGGACGCCGCCGCGGCCGCGCAAGGTGTTCCCGTGATCACGTCGGACTTTTTCGGCCGCAAGGACTTGCTGCCGGGCCTGGGGCCGGCGACGCAGTTTATGGATGCGGTGTTCAGCGAGGCCGAAAAGTCACCGCCGGATGTGGCGCCGGCATCGCAGGGGACGGTCGTGTTCCAGTTGCTGGCCGTAAAGCCGGCCGCGACCCCGACGTTTGAAGAGATCCGCAGCAAAGTTGAGGAGGAATTCAAGAACGAACGTTCCTCGACTTTACTGTCGCAGAAGATTCAGGAGTTGTCGGACCGCGCCAAGGCCGAGCACGATCTGAAGCGTGCTGCGAAAGAGTTGGGTGCGACCGTGAAGACCAGCGACTTTGTTCTGCCCGATGGCCAGGTTCCCGACGTGGGTTCGATGTCAGGGCAGGCCTCGGTAGCGTTTACCCTGAAGCCGGGTGAGATCAGTGGGCCGATCAGCGGCGGTGGTGGGAGCGCCGTGGTGCTTTCGGTGGTCGAAGACCAGACGCCCACGGATGCGGACTATGCCGCCAAGCGCGATCAGATTCGCGATCAATTGCTGCTGCAGAAGCAGCAGGAACGCTTCGTGATTTTTGTGGCCAGCCTGGTCGACGAGATGACGAAGTCGGGCAAGATCAAGAAAAACGCGGAAGAAATCAAGGCGCTTACTAAGAACGGCAGCGAGCAGGGAATGTAGCGGCGGTGACATGTCCTTTCCGCGCGCCGCAGGCATCCTGTTGCATCCCACGTCGTTGCCTTCGCGCGGCGGCATCGGCGATTTTGGGCCGGCCGCTTATCAGTTTGTAGACTTTCTCGCTTCCGCCCGCCAGGGGCTTTGGCAGGTTCTGCCACTGGGGCCGCTTGGCTACGGCAACTCGCCTTACTCCTCAACCTCCGCCTTCGCTGGAAACCCGCTGCTGATCAGTCTGGAACGCCTCGTCGAGCATGGCTGGGTGGAACTCGAGAAGCTTGATTTAGGAAAGCTTGATTTAGGAAAGTTTGGTCCAGCGAATTCCGAGTTGGCAGAGGGATCCAATCCCGTCGAATACGAGCAGGTTTTCGCGCGGAAGATGCCGTTGTTGTTTACGGCGGCGCGGAACTTTCTGCGCACGGCGTCTGGCGATGCCCTGCGGCGGTTGGAAGCTTTCCGCGCTGAAAATGCCTGGTGGCTGGATGATTTCGTCTTGTTCGATGCTCTCCGCGCCCGGGAGAAACTGGAAAGCTGGAACCGCTGGCCGCGCGATCTAGCGCGTCGAGAGCCGGCGGCATTGGAGAAGGCAAGGCAGGAACTGGCAGCTGACATCCAGATTCGCGGCGCGTTGCAGTTCGCTTTCTACGAGCAATGGCGGGCGTTGCGCCGTTACTGCTCCGAGCGAGCGATCCGCATTGTGGGCGACGTTGCAATCTTCATGAATCACGACAGCGCCGACGTGTGGACGCACCGCGAGTTGTTCCGACTGAACGAAGACCTGGAACCGGAGGTCGTGGCCGGTGTGCCTCCAGATTTTTTCAGCAAGACCGGACAGCGTTGGGGAAATCCGCTCTATCGCTGGGATGTAATGAAGGAGCGTGGCTATGAATGGTGGATTCAGCGGCTGCGTTGGGCGACGCAAAACTGCGACTACATCCGGCTGGATCACTTCCGGGGCTTCGACCAGTTCTGGGAGATTCCCGCGAGCGACGAAACAGCGGTCAATGGCCGCTGGGTAGACGGGCCGCGCGATGACTTGTTTTTGAAGGTCCGCGAGGCACTGGGCGGCATGCCGTTTTTTGCCGAGGATCTGGGCTACATTACTCCGGAAGTGCATGCGCTGCGGGAGCGGCTGCAGATTCCCGGAATGTCGGTTTTGCAGTTCGGCTTTGGCGATGAAGGCGCGCACATCTACCTGCCGCATCGCGCCGAAGGCAAGGTTATTTATACCGGCACACACGACAACGATACGGTGGCGGGGTGGTGGCGTTCGGGCGCGGCCGAGCACGAACGCCGCAACGCTGAAGCCTATGTCGGGCGCTGCGAGGATGGGATTCATTGGGTGTTCATCCGCGCGGCGCAATGCTCTCCGGCGAGTCTGAGCATCATTCCGCTGCAAGATGTGCTGGGGCTGGGCAGCGAGGCTCGGATGAATACTCCCAGCCTGCATGGCGGCAACTGGCGGTGGCGTTCCGATCAGGCCCGGCTCACGAGCGAATTGGCCGCGAAGTTGGCTCTTCTCGCCGAAGTAAGCGATAGGCTTCCGAAGCCCTTCGCCGCGCAGGTGGATGAGAGTTTTGTGGCGTGATGTGTCGAGAGCGCGAAGGATTAGTGACGCGCTTTCACAATCATCGGAGTCAAAATTCCCAAGTCTCGCAAAATACGCGAGACATGGGCACCCGGGCCAGATTTCGTGTATAGAGGATAGGGGAATATTTGCGTGAGCGAAGCAAACGTCAACCCGAACGTTAAAGCCAACGACGCGATCATCGAAGCCGTCGGGGTTGAGAAGTCGTACCCGCAGGCGGATGGAACGCGGATTCAGGTGGTCGGGCTAACCAATCTCGCTATCGAACCGGGGAAGATTGTTGCCTTGCTGGGGCCGTCGGGCTGCGGCAAGTCGACGCTGCTGCGCATGCTGACCGGGCTTTCGCAACCGTCGTCAGGAACGCTGCTGTGGCACGGCAAGCCGCTGGACGGCCAGATGCCGAACGTGGCCATCGTTTTTCAAAGCTTCGCTTTGTTCCCCTGGCTCACAGTGCTCCAGAACGTGGAAGCTCCGCTCGAAGCCAAAGGAGTGCCCGACGTCGAGCGCCACAAACGCGCTCTGCGCACGCTCGATACGGTTGGTCTGGATGGCTTTGAGACGGCGTACCCTAAGGAACTCTCCGGCGGCATGAAGCAACGCGTGGGCTTCGCACGGGCTCTCGTGGTCGAACCCGAAGTACTGTTCATGGATGAACCCTTCTCGGCGCTCGACGTTCTTACCGCGGAAAACCTGCGGGGTGAACTGCTGGAACTCTGGCTGACCAAGAAAATGCCGGCCAGCGCCATTTTCATTGTGACCCACAACATTGAAGAGGCTGTGATGCTGTCGGACCGGGTGATGGTGCTGGGCAGAAATCCAGCGCGCATTCGTTCCGATTTTAATATCCGGCTGAAGCATCCGCGCGACCGCAAGTCGGCTCGTTTTGTGGAGTTGGTGGATTACATCTACAAAGTCATGACGGAACCGGAGATCGAGCACGATCTGCCCGACGCCGAAACCACGGCGGAAATCATTTTGCCCACAGGCGGGCTGATCAAGGATGCGGTGAAAAAAGACGCGCTGAAGAAGCAGGAAGCGCCCATGCGTACCACGAAGTACCAGATGCTACCGCACGCGCGCGTGGGTGGGATCGCGGGACTGGTGGAATTGCTGCACGACCGCGGCGGGCGCGAGGATTTGTTCCGCCTGTCCGAGGAACTGGTGATGGACGTCGAAGATCTGCTCCCCATTCTTGAGGCTTGCGTGCTGCTGGGTTTCGCCAAGCTGTCAGAGGGCGACGTGCAGATTACTTCGCAAGGTGTGATCTTTGCCGATGCCGACATTCAGCAGCGTAAGGTTTTGTTCCGGGAGGCAGCGCTGGAACATGTCACGATCCTCAAACAAATTGATAAAGTGCTCAAGCGAAAATCCGACCACTCGATCGCGGATGAGTTCTTTCACGACATCCTCGACGAACATTTTGCCGAAGACGAAGTGCAGCGCCAGTTCGAGACCGCAATGAATTGGGGCCGCTACGCCGAAATATTCGACTATGACCGCGAGAAGGGCCGGCTGGTGCAGACCGAACCACCAGCGGAACCCGCGGCTGTACCGTCTGTTCAACCGCCTGTACAGAAATCCTGAAGAAGAGTTATCGACTCGACCTATCGAGTCGATCTCATTGAGTCGACCTTATTGAGTCGACCCCGAATCGCAATGAAAAAATCAGTCAGCCTGCGGGGATTTTCGGCATATCGAATCTGGACGCAACTGCCCAGCATCGAGATCTCCTACCTGCCCGATCTGCTCATGTTCGGGGGCGCAATCGCGTTGTTTTATGGCGTGCTCGTCGTCGGGCGGCACTGGCTCGGCCCGTTCACTCCGGAAATTGAGATCTCGCGCAGTCCATGGGCGCTGCCGGCCTACGCCGGGTATTCCCTTCTGCGCATCACGATCGCGTATGTGTTGAGTCTTGCCTTTACGCTCGTCTATGGGTACGTAGCGGCGTACAACCCGCGGGCCGAGCGGTTCATGATTCCGCTGCTCGATGTCCTGCAGTCGATTCCGGTGCTGAGTTTTCTTCCCGGAGTGATGCTGGCAATGGTCGCTCTCTTTCCAGGAAGGCAGCTGGGCGTGGAAGCAGGCGCGGTCCTGCTGATCTTCACTGGGCAAGTATGGAATATGGCGTTCAGTTTTTACGCTTCGCTGAAGAGTATTCCGAAGGAGATGCGCGAGGCGGCAAAGATTTACCGCTTCAGCTGGTGGCAGCGCTTCATTGAGATGGAGTTGCCGTACGCGGTGATTGGGCTGGTGTGGAACTCGATGATGTCGGTGGCCGGCGGCTGGTTTTTCCTGATGGCGTGCGAGATGTTCGTGCTGGGATCGCGCGACTTCCGGCTGCCCGGGCTGGGTTCGTACCTGCAGACCGCGGCCAGCGCCGGCGACACGCGGTCGATTCTTTGGGGCGTGGGCACGATGATCGCCGTGATCGTGTTGCTCGACCAGTTCATCTGGCGTCCGGTGATTGCCTGGGCGGAAAAATTTAAGGTGGAGCAGGTCGAGAGCGGCGACGCTCCGCGCTCATGGGTGCTCGAACTGATCCATCATTCGCGCAGCCTGGCGCGGATTCGCCAGAAGACCGTTCACCCGCTAAGCGAACGTGTGATGCTTTACTTTTCGCGCGAGCGCACCAGCGACGAGGTCGAACACCGTAGCGCCTGGAAGATCTGGATTGCGCGGGCGCTGGGCGTCGTGCTGCTGGTGGCGATGAGTTACGGAGTCGTTCGTGTGGTGATGATTTTGACCGGCTTGCAGAAAGCGGAGTTGCAGAAAGCCGCGCTGGGCCTGGGTGCGACTTTCCTGCGTGTGAATCTCACACTGCTGCTGGGAGCATTGTGGACGATTCCCGCGGGCGTGGCCATTGGTTTCAATCCGCGGCTGGCACGGATTGCGCAGCCGCTGGCGCAGATTGCGGCTTCGGTGCCCGCGACTGCCTTATTCCCGGTGGTGCTGTTGTTGCTAATTCGTGTGGGCGGCGGGCTGGGCATTGGCTCGATCGTACTTCTGTTGTTGGGAACGCAGTGGTACATCCTGTTCAACGTAATCGCGGGAGCGATTGCGATTCCGACGGATCTGAAAGAGTGCTGCTCCGTGTTCCAAATGAAAGGCATCGAGCGCTGGAAGAAGCTGATCCTGCCGGGGATTTTCCCCTACCTTGTTACCGGCATGGTCACCGCATCGGGTGGGGCCTGGAATGCGAGCATCATCGCGGAATATTTTACCTTTAAGGGGCACATCTACACGACGACCGGGCTGGGAGCCATCATTTCCCAGGCGAGCGACGAAAACAACACCAAACTTCTGCTTGCGGCCACCATCATGATGGCTGCAACCGTTGTGACCATCAATCGCCTGGTGTGGCGCAAGCTATATGCGCTCGCCGAGACGCGATACCGGCTCGAGACCTGATCAATCGACTGTCGTTCTGAGTGGTTACCTCTGGTTACTTCCGCGCTTCCTCACGCTCTCATTTCATCAATTGTTAACTTGTGCTTCACGCTGCCGCAATGCGATTGCGTTATTCGTATTGAATGCCATCCGACCATCTGCACGCGGATCAGACGCAACCCGAAGTGTTGTCGCTTGTGGCTGAAGTTCCGGGTCTGGCGGGAAAGTTTTCTCCCGTCGGCAAGGTGAGGGATCTGTACCGGCGAGTGCAGCGGTCGCCGGAAGGATTTCGTCTGGAAGCGCTGCTCGCGGAGATGCGAGTGGGGCTGAGTGTTGGCGCGACCGATCAGGCGCGGGTTCCCGCGACGGGCCCGGTCGTGGTGGTCGCGAATCATCCCTACGGCGTGCTGGATGGCGCACTTCTCACCGTACTGCTGACACGTGCGCGCCCAGACGTGAAGGTGCTGACCAACTTCCTGCTGGCGGATGTGCCTGAGTTGCGGAAGCATTGCATTTTTGTGGATCCGTTTCAGACCGACCAGTCAGTGGCTTCGAGCCGGCGGGCTCTGCGGAAGGCCATGGCGTGGTTGCAGCAAGGTGGAATGCTGGCCGTATTTCCCGCCGGCGAGGTGTCGCAGTGGCAGATGCCGGCGGCGCAGATTGTTGATCCGGAGTGGAACAACACGGCGGTGCGGCTGATTCGCCGGACCGGAGCGACTGCCCTGCCAGTATATTTCTGCGGGCACAACGGCGTGGGATTTCAGTTGATGGGCATGATTCATCCCAAGCTGCGGTCGGCATTTCTGTTGCAGGAATTTCTGAAGCAAACGGGTAAGACGGTCGAAGTGCGCGTCGGTAGCGGGATTCCGGCGGACGCGATGGAATCGATCGGCGATGATCGTGAAGCGACTGAGTATCTGCGCTGGCGGACTTACCTGCTGGGGCGGCGAAGCAAACCTGAAGTCTTGTGGCACACGGCGCTGCGGTCGCGGTTTCCGTTCAAAATTCAGGAGCCAGTGGCGGCGCCCGTGTCCACGGATACGCTGGCGAAAGAACTGGAAACGCTGCCGGTAGATCGGTGTCTGGCGGAGAACAGTGAGTTCGCCGTCTACCTCGGAGCGGCTGGCGAAATTCCACAGCTGCTGCGGGAAGTTGGACGGTTGCGCGAGGTGACATTCCGCGGAGCGGGCGAAGGAACCGGCAAGAGCCGGGACCTTGATGCGTTCGACGATTACTACTCGCACATTCTGTTGTGGCATAAAACGAAGCGGGAGTTGGTGGGAGCTTATCGCGCCGGAAAAACGGCGGAGATTCTGGCGGAGCGCGGCGTCGGCGGGCTTTACACGAGCACCCTGTTCCGCTATGACGAGAAAATTTTTCAGAAACTGGGTCCGGCGCTGGAACTGGGACGCTCGTTTGTGCGGCCGGAATACCAGCGGCAATATGCGCCGCTGCTGCTGTTGTGGAAAGGAATCGCCCGCATGGTGGTGAGGCAGCCGGAGATTCCCGTGCTGTTTGGCGCGGTCAGCATCAGCAACGACTACAACGAAGCGTCGCGCGAAATGATTTACCGTTTCTTCGAAGCGCACATGCAAGAGGATGAACTGGCCGGGCTGATCGAACCGCGACGGCGGTTTCGTCCGGGGCTGCTGCGCAAGTGGGATTGCCACGGGATGCTTAATGGCCTGCGCGACCTGGACGAACTTTCCCAGCCCATCACTGACGTCGAGGCCGACGGCAAGGGTCTACCAATTCTGCTGCGGCAATATGCCAAGATCGGCGGCAAGCTGCTGGGCTTTAATGTCGACCGCAAGTTTTCCAACGTGCTTGATGGCTTGGTGGTGGTGGATTTGCGCCATACCGAGCCGGCGGTGCTGGAACGTTACATGGGGCGGGAAGGCGCGGCTCGATTCCGGCAAGTGCACGCGGCGGCGGTTCGCTAGTCCGGGCTCTCTGAGACGCGTTGCAGCTTATTTCGTTGACTGGAGTTTGGTTGCGTCGGCGGGCAGTGCACAGGCCTGCGCAGCGTCTTTGAGCGCTTCGTCCAAGATTGTGCCCAGTAGCGCGAGTTCGTCCCGGCTGATCAATTCCTGCATGCGCTCAAACAGAAGGCGTTCTTCCTTTCGGATGTGGGCGGACAGGCGCTGACCGAAAGCAGACAGGTCTGCCGCAGACATCCGACGCTCTTCCGCATTCAGAAAGAATTCGCGCAGTGCGACATGGTCGGCCAAAAGTTCGTCAACCAGCGGAATCAATTCCGGAAACTTTCGCGCCGCCGGGAATAGTCCTTGTTCCTCGGCCGCGAAGTGAATTCTGATTTCGGCTCCAAAGAGTTGGGCGATCTCCGCTTGCCATGCTGCAAGATCAGCTTCGCCGATGGGCGAAGCGCGATCGATCCGAACGCACAGGGCCAGGGCATGCTGGTGCTGGCGAGAGAGCGGAACTAGATTTTTGTCGCGCAGCATGATGGCATAGCCTCAGGAGCTTTCTCAGAAAATCTCTCAGGAACTCTCGCGCGCCAATCCGGGCGCGGCAGGCTCAACCAGCGTTTCCGAGGGTTCGGCGGCGGGGCGCACGGTAAGCCAGTCGGTGCGAACGCGCTGCCATTCCTGGATCAGCATTCCGTTGGCCTCGAAGAAACCGCGAATGCGAAACCGTTCCCACCCCGCAATTTCCTCGAGAATAGGCGCCAGAACGGCCAAGGCACTGGTGCTGAGCACGGTGCGTTTCGCGATTTGCGAAACGTCCGACGATTCCGAGACGGCGATGGTGAGTCCGTCGCGCGCATTGATGTGCAGCATGACGTGAATGTCGGAACTGCCGTCGCCAGTGTAGATAACATGATCGGGGCCAGCGACCTGCTGCAGAAGCAGATGATTCAGTACTGCGACTTTGCCGTAGCCCGCAGTGGCGCGCACGATGGTGTCGATCTCGCCCGAAGGCTTGTAGCGAAACTCCGTGCCGAAAATGTGATCGGGCGGGACAATATCTTCCAGCGCCGAAAGAATCACCTCCACCGGAGCGGCCGACAGAACATAGAAATCGAATTGATGGCCATCGATGCCGGCATCGAGGAGCTGGTAGAGCAGTTTGATGTCGCCCTTGAGGCGAATGCGCTTGCCCACCTCGCGCAGATGTTCCTTCCGCACTTTGGCTTTGAATTCCGGATCATGCAGCAGCAAATACGCCAGTTCCGCGCCTTGCTGTACCAGGTTGATCTTGGCCATGCCCTTGGCTTTGCGCTCGAATTCCTCGGTGGAAATCCCAACCAGTTCGGCGAGCACGTAGCCAGAATCATTGAAGGTGAGCGTCTGGTCGAAGTCGCTGGCGAAAATGTAGCGTTTCAGGAACTTGTCTGCCATATAGCTATTCGATTCGCATCCGGGCCCGGCGCGCCATAAAAAGAATCGATTGCGATTATATGCCCGAGTGCGTACGCCATTGTGAATAAAGACCCGGAGTATGGTGCATTTCGATTTTCGATGCACAGTGGTTGGAGCGATAAACAGCAACCCGCCTTTACTAAATTCGTGGGCGCGTCCAGAATAGAAGGTTCGGCAGGCCGTAACGAAGAAGATAGGAACGAGAAGATCGGAACGAGCAGGCCGGAACCAGCAGATCGGAACAAGAAAGAGGAGTCTCATGGTAGTAGCAACTGGCGAACTGATCCGAGCGATGAATTATGTGGACGACATCACGACGACGCTGCGTCGGATGTGTCTGTACATTCCCAGCATGAACGGGGAAGAGCGGAAACGGCTGGCGGAATACTTGCGCGCGGCGGGCGGCGCTGTCGACGCGGCGATTGCCGATCTGGAAAAGGCGGACAAGTAATTGGCGCTGACGCCGATGGGCGAAGTTTCGGTGAGCGAAGTTCAACGAGCAAGGTTCAGATGAGCCAGGTGCAGGCAAGCAAAGTCGAGACGAGCAAAGTCCAGACCATTGCAGTGATCGGCGCGGGGATCATGGGGCGCGGCATTGCTCACGCGGCGGTATTGGGCGGGTATCGCACCATCCTTGAAGACCTGCTGCCCGGGGCTCTGCGCAAGGCAGAGAGCGAAATTCGCACCAATCTCGACAAAGCGGTGGAATTGGGCAAGGTTACCGCGCCGGATGCGGAGTCGGCGTTCCGGCGGCTGGAGTACGCCGGTTCCGTCGAAGAAGCCGCACGCGAGGCTGATCTGGTTATTGAGGCGGTTCCGGAGGAGATGGAATCGAAAATCGAAATCTTCACTCTGCTCGACAAGATCTGCCGGCCGACCACAATGCTGGCGTCGAATACGTCGTCGCTTAGCCTGACCGAGATTGCCAGTGTGACCTACCGCGCGAAAAAGTGTGTAGGCATGCACTTCTTTAATCCGGTCCACAAAATGAAGCTGCTTGAAGTGGTGCGCGCGCTGGAGACGGACGACGAAACATTGGCGACGGCGGTCGAAGTCGGCAAGCGCATGGGTAAGGAAGTCGTAGTGATCAAAGAATCGCCCGGCTTCATCACCAGCCGCATTAACGCCATGATCGGGAACGAGGCGTTCCACATGCTGCAGGAGGGCATTGCTTCTGCGCCGGACATCGACAAGGCGCTAAAGCTGGGGCTGAATCATCCCATGGGTCCATTCGAGTTGGTCGACTTGGTGGGTCTCGATACGCGGCTGAGTATTCTGGAGTATCTGCACAAATCGCTGGGTGAGAAATACCGCCCTGCTCCGCTACTGGTGCAGTACGTGAAGGCTGGACGCCTGGGTAGGAAATCGGGGCGCGGAGTGTATGAGTATCCGGAAGCAGCAGCGAACACGAAGACGAGCTGAAGATTTTCGCGCGAAACAAACGCTCACGTCACGACCTGTAGGAGATGTCACCTAGAGGCCATCCGGCGAGCAAAACTCAGACCCGCCAAGCTCGAAACTTTTTCTTCTTCAACTCCCTTGCTCGCAATGAAGACATGAAAGCTCTCACCCATGCCGGCGGGAGTCACGAGATGCTTGAGTTGCAGGGCCACTTTGGCGCGCTCCTGCGGCAGACGGCAATCTTCGAAAGCGTCGGCGAATTCGTTGGCCTCGCCAATGCCCAGCAGAAACTGCGATTGCGTGATGAGCTTCTGCGTCTGCATGCCATGTTTTTCCGCGGCCGCGGCTAGCGCGGTAAAGTTAACGTCGGCAGTGATGTCCTGCTCGCCCGGAGCCTCGTAGGGATTCGCGCTCACCGAATGTTGCCGGATGGCCTTCAGAGTTCCGCGATGCCGTCCGGCGAGCTGTTCCTCGCGGGTGTAGCCGTAATCGATTACCACCGCGAAGCCACATTCGAAGCTGGCCGCGGCGCGCATGTGTGTCTGGGACTGCAGCGGAACTTCGATGCGTTCGCCCGGTTCCGGATGAATCGAGTAACGGTCGAGAAACTCAAGTTCTTTCGCTGAAGGCGGCGCCCAGGTCTCGACAAACCGGCCGTCGCGAGCAGCAATATCAATGCGGAGCGATCCTTCCGAACCGAGAACTTCGACGGGCAGGGCGTCGAAGAATTCATTGGCAAAGATAATGGTCGGCGCGCTGATGTCCGCGCTCGAAAGCAGCGCTTTGCCGGATTCGAAGTGACGGCTCAGCGTAGTCTCGATTCGCTGCCGCAGCGCGGGCGAGCGTTCGTCCAGGATATAGCGCAGAGCGCGAAAGAATTCCGGAAACTTCTTTTCCGACCTGTCCAACACATCCTGCGCGAAAAGGCCGCGGCCGGGGCCGAGTTCGTTCACTATGATATTTTCAGGCGAGCCGAGAGCACGCCACATTTCGTCGAACTGGCGCGCCAGCAGGCGTCCGAAGACCGCATGCACGTCGCTCGAAGTATAGAAGTCGCCGGATTTCCCGAACTGCGCCGCATTGCGCGAGTAGTAGCCAAGGTCGGAATCGTACAGGCACATCTCCATGTAGCGCGAGAAGGGAATCGGGCCGTGTGCACGGATCTCTTGTTCGATCTTTTCGCGAAGAGCGTTCACAGTCCCTTTTCGCGCCGCTCGGCGCGGTCCTGCGGGGTGCGGATGAACATTTCCATAAAGTAGTCGTGCAGGGCGTCGAAGAGCTGGCGCTGAAAGCTCCACTCGAATTGCGGATGGTCGAGATCGCGGGGGTGCAGGTCGAAATAGTAAGTGTGCACGGGGACGTTTTTATCTTTGAACTCGATGATGATCTCGACGCCCTCGCCCTTGGCCCGCGCGGAAAAATTCAACAGCGGATGCTCGTAGAGGCGAAGCTGAGCCAGTACGCGCTCCAGGCGAATTTGGGCGGGCTCCGGCATCAGAAGGACTTGTAAAAGTATAGCCAAGGACTACCGGACGAAGTTGAGAGGCATTTCGCACAGCGGAGTTGAATAATGCCCCCACGCCTCCGGGGAGGAGCGTGGGGGCACCCGGGTAACGTTCAGGCGAGGGGTCTCAATCCCGCCCAACATCTGATCAGAGATACGCAGCCGGGTCCGGTAAAGTTCCCTGCTGGCATGTACTTACTTAGACCCCGAGAAAGGCAAAAAGGTTAGCTGAGGAAGGGAATCTGGCGGGAGTTTGCCGGGTGAAAAAACTGCATATTCCTCCCTTCGGTCGGAATGACAGAGCCAAAGGTCGGAATGACAAACGAAAGGGTCGGAACGACAAACTTCTCGAAATGACAAACTTAAAGAATCGGAATACCAACGGACTGCGGGCTACTGCGCGGGTTTTTCCTTGGGCCGTTCGTAGGCTTTCTGCAAATATTTGCGCGCTTCTTCGAGGGCGCCAAAGGTGTTGTCGTTGGTTTGGGTGGCCTGGCGGTATTCGTTAATGGCGCGTTCGCGCTGCCCGGTGACATCGAAAATCTTGCCCAGCTGAATGCGGCTCCAGACTTCGGTCCAGCGCGGATCGCCGTCGCCATCAATAGAAGCGCGGTAAGCGTTCGCCGAGGACTGATAGTTCCGCTGATAGAAGAAGACCTCGGCGATGCGGTAGTGGGCGAGAGAACTGTTCTTGTTGAGGTCGAGGGCTTTGTTGAACTCAACGAGCGCCGCTGCGAGATCCCCCTGCTGCTGCAGGGCCTGTCCACGCAGAATGGAGGCGCGCAACTTCACGTCGGTGGAGTTGGTCAGCACATGGTGGTCAGGGTCGACCGCGATGCGGCGTGGTCGGCCGAAAGTTTCAATCGAAAATGGCGAAGTCGTGCCCACCACTTCGATGCGCTGGTTTTCGGTTTTTCCGTCAGTATCAATGCGCAGGTCGATGGGCATGCGAAACAAATCAAGATCCTGCGAGATTTCGCCAGTGACGCGGAAGCCGGGGGTCTTCTCCTCTTTGGGATTTTGGGTAGCCGCTCCGCCCAGGCGGTAGGTCGTGTACTTCAACTTGAACTCGGGTGCGCCGGTGGAGTCGAGCCATTGCGAGAAGAACCAGGTGAGTTGCTCGCCGTAATTTTTCTCGGCGATGGTCTTGAAGTCGTCCATACTCGCTGGCTTTCCGGCGAACTCCGTGGCAAATTCCCGCATGGTTTTGTTGTACTTGTCCTCGCCTAGCACCCAGCGCAACATGTGCAGGATCATCGCGCCCTTGTCGGTGGCCAGCGACTGAAACTCGGTGGAGAAAATGTCGAGTTTGCTGGCGCTGGAGAGCGGCACCGTGTCATAGGCCAGGGCGCCGACCGACATATCTTTCACCGCTTCTTCCAGGCCGGCAGCTCCAGCGGCGCTCTCCACGTACATCGCCTCGGAGTAGCGGGAGAAGCCATCGCTCAGCCACCAGTCGTCCTTGGTCGCCGGACTTACTGACACGCCCCACCACTGATGCGCAATCGCATCGGCCAGCAGCCGGTAGTTGGTCTTCTCGGTGATGGACGGCCCGGCCAGTCCGGCGATTTCCGGCGCCCAGGCGTAGGGAAGAGTGTCACCCGGCAATTCCACGACATTCAGTTTCTGCGAAGGCGGCAGGCCGTAGAGCGTGATGAAGTAAGTGAACTCCTGCACGGCGGTCGTGGTGTAGGTCGGAGCCAGGCTCTGATGCGTGGGCTTGAAGAAAACGTGCAGGTCCATGCCGGCTTCGTCGCTCTTGTACTCGTGAAAAACTCCGGCCACGATGGTGCCGGGGAAGCTCGGCTTGGTGGAGACAAACGTAAAAGTCTTCGTGGGCAGGACGCTGGCGTTCGGTTTATTCGAAGCCGGAGTGTCCGTAACCGAAGATTCGCCGCTGCCGATCACGAGCATATGCGCGGGCACGGTCACGCTGATAGTCGAGGTGAAGCGGTTGAGGCCAAAGCCGCTGACGGGAAACCAGCGTCCGGAATAGAACAGATAGCTGGTGTCGTCGCCGATATAAGCCAGCTTAAGGCCGGGGACGGGGCTGTTGTCGGCATTTTCAAGCTGTCCCTCGTATTCGAAAGTCAGGGTGGTGGAGGCATCTTTGGACAAGCCTGCCGGCAGCGGCACCCGCACAGTGGAATCCTGGGTGACGCGCTCGGCCGATAGCGGCTGGCCCTTTTCGTCGAGCACCCGGGTGACGCGCAGATCGTTGTGCAGTTCAAAGACCGCGACGGCCAGATCCTGCGTGGCCGTGAATTTGACCTTGGCGCGGGCTGTGATCTGGTGCAGATGTGGGTCGAGTTCGGCATTAATCTGGTAGTCGTCCACGTGCAGGCGCGCTTTTTCCGCGGCCCAGGACGAAGACGGGATCGCAACCGCGACTACCAGCGAAAGAGTCAGGGAACTCGTAAGGACGCTCAGAGCGCGCCGTGGGTGAATCCACATGAAGGAGAGTCTCCAGGGAATGATAACCCATTTCCTATGATGAAGATTCTCACGCAAAAGATGCTGGGAGCACAAGGTTTAGACGCCAGATGTCAGGATTTTGTCATCCTGAGATTTCTACTATTCCCCAACTTTTGTCATTCCGAGCGAAGCGAGGAACCTCGGTTTCTGTCGGCGCAGGCAAGAACCCAGGTCCCTCGCTTCGCTCGGGATGACAATCGGGTCTAAGGTCCAGGTCAGACCTAGCGCTTCATGAGCAATGAAAAGATGATCTCGGCGGCGCGGTCGGCCGGGTGCTGCGGTGCCCCGGAATCAGCCCGTGGGGCGCGCAGACGGGCTTTCACGCCGGCCAAGCCCTCCAGCATGTGGTCGCGAGCGGGACCGTCGGGAAGGATTTCCTTCAGCCGGGCAGCAGCCTTTTCCGCGGTGAAATCGCTCTGCACCAGCTCAGGAACGACTTCTTCCTCGGCAATGAGATTGACCATGGCAAATCTCGGCACCTTCACCCGCGGTTTGCCCAGCGCATAAGTCAGGGGCGAGACGCGGTAGACCATCACGAAAGGAGTATTCATCATTGCGGCCTCAACAGTCGCCGTGCCGCTGGCCACGATGCCGGCGCGCGAGTGCCAGAGCGCGGGCAGGGCATCGGGCACAAGCGTGATTTTCTGCTGGCTGGGCTTTTCTTGTTCCATCAGGCTTAATAGGAAACTGCGGTCGAGCGTGGGCGCGACCGGCAGAAGAAACTCATAGGCCGAGCCCAGCTGAGCCGCCGACTCCAGAATCGTCGGCAGGTTCATGCGTACTTCCTTGACGCGGCTGCCGGGCATGAGGGCGATCCAGTGCTTCGTCGAGTCGAGGTGAAACTGCGCAGCATAGTCAGCCCGCTCGATCGCGGGGTGCGGCAACTCCGCTAGAGGATGGCCGACGAAAGTCGCGTCCACCCCTCGCTCGCGGTAGAACTGCTCTTCGAATGGGAAGATCACCAGGGCCTTGTCAATGTAATCCCGGATCAGGCGCACTCGCCCCTGCCGCCATGCCCAGAACTGCGGTGCGACATAGTAAACCGTCGGGATGCCGCGCTTCTTCATCTGCCGCGCGACCCGCCAGTTGAATGCCGGAGAATCGATGACGATAGCGAGGTCAGGCTTGCGCCGGTCGGCTTCGGCGATCAAGCGCCGATATAGACCGAGAATCTTTGGCAGATGGCTGAGAATCTCGGTGATGCCCACCACGGCCAGGTCCTTCGAATCGACGACGGTGTCGCACCCCGCAGCGCGCATGCGGTCTCCGCCGACTCCAAAGAATTCAATCCCGGTAGATGCTTGTATGGGGACAGCCGCCCCCGGCTGTCCGGCGGAGCGCAGCTGCGCAGGGTTTTGCCCGGCAGCCCGCCGCAGAGCCTCAATAATCTGCGCCCCATACATTTCCCCCGAAGCTTCGCCAGCTGAGATCAGAATTCGCAAGACAGCATTGTAAGGCCAGATCATAAGGCTAGAATGAGGCTAGGATGTGCGACCAGAATGTAAGGCCGCAACACCCAAGCCAATTGCTCCCGCAACGAAAGGCTATCGACACTGCTCGTAATGTCGCCTGAAAATGAGCGTGCTAAAATTAAGAAGCGGTTGAGAGGAAGTGAATCGATGCCACGCCCAGTCAAACTGGATTTCAAGCCGCTGACTCTCGGAGAAACTGCGAAGGCTCTAGGAGTACCACCCGCGAGAGCTCGCAAGATTCTTGCCATGGTCGGCGTCGATTTTAACGGACGGCTTACCGGCACCATGCAGACAAGGAAAGCAAGGTCGGGCAAGACATCTTCCCGCAGGTCTAGTTCTCGCAGGACGAAGACTACAGCCCGGTAGCGCGCTTTCGTCGACCACGAGAACTTGGTGACGCCGAGTCGCCGTGACGAAAATCAGAAAATCCGTCTTCCTGAACATCCCCTACGATCCGCAATTTACCCGGCAATATCTCGCATACATCACCGCCGTGAGCGCATTGTCGCTGGTGCCCGAAGCCACGCTCGGAATCGCAGGCAACCGGCGGCTCGACCGGATTGCGAGCCTCATCGAGCGTTGCGCGTTTTCGATTCACGACCTGTCCCGCGTGCAACTCGATCGCCAAGTGCCACGCACGCCTCGTTTCAATATGCCGTTTGAGCTCGGCCTGGCAGTGGCGTGGGCGCAGGCGCATCCGCAGCACAAATGGTTTGTTTTCGAATCGATGCGGCGTCGCCTGAACAAATCTTTGAGTGATCTGGATGGAACCGACCCCTACATCCACTCGGGCACCGTGCGCGGCATCATGCGCGAAGTCTGCAACGCCTTCGTCAGTCCGGTGAAGCAGCCCACGGTCCCGCAGATGATGCAGATGTACCGCGAACTGCGCCGCGACTCGCCTCGAATCCTGAAGAACGCAGGCGCCCACTCATTGTTTACCGCGCGGGTGTTCTCGGATCTATGTTTAGCGGCAGCGGCCTTGCGCAGCAAATACCTCGGATCAGACTGAAAGCTAGTTATCCCCTCGAGCGGCCACTTCCGGTTGGCCGAGGTCTCCCAATCCATTCGCGGGTTCCTGCTCACGCGCCACATTCAACTCCTGATCCTTGTACTGCAGCTGATAAAGCTTGAAGTAAATCCCGCGGTTCGCCAGCAGCTCCTGGTGCGTGCCCATTTCGCGGACCTGGCCTTTATGCATGACGATGATCTTGTCGGCGCGCTGCACCGTCGACAGACGGTGCGCGATGATCAGCGAGGTGCGGCCTTCGACCATGCGGCTCAGGGCGTCGCGCACTTTGAATTCGGTGTCGGTATCGACGCTCGAGGTCGCTTCGTCGAGAATCAGAATCTTCGGCTCATGAGCCAGAGCGCGGGCAAACGAGATGAGTTGTTTCTGCCCGGTCGACAGCGTCGATCCGCGCTCGCGGACTTCTTCGTTGAAGCCGTTGGGCAGGGCGCGGATGAAGTCGCCCAAATTCACGTCCTCGGCGGCCTTGGCGACGTGCGCGTCCTGAATGCGATCGGTGCCCAGGCGGATGTTGCCGCCAATCGTTCCCGTGAACAGGAACGGGTCCTGCAGCACGACGCCGAAGCGGCTGCGCAGGTCCCCGAGATCCATTTCTTTCACGTCAACGCCGTCGATGCGGACTGCGCCTTTCTGCACGTCGTAGAAGCGGAGCAGTAGGGAAATAAGAGTAGTTTTGCCAGCGCCGGTGTGGCCGACCACGGCGACGGTTTCTCCCGGTTCGATAGCGAAGGTGACATCGCGAAGAACCCAGTCGGGCTGGGGCACCGGGTCAGAGATTTTGGAGCTCCGGACGCCCCCATCCGGGGTTGCATCACCGGTACCCCCGGACGAGGATGTCCGGGGTACCATTTCTTCGGTTTCCCGGTATGCGAACCAGACGTGGTCGAACTCGATGCGTCCGGGGCCTTCCGGCTTCTTCGTCACCGCGGGCGAGACAATGTCGACCGGAGTATCCAGCAATTTGAAGATGCGTTCGCTGGCCGCCATCGCCGACTGCAGGATGTTGTATTTCTCGCTGAAGTCCATGATGGGGCGGAAGAAGCGCTGCGCGTACTGCGTGAAGGCGATCAACACGCCAAGCGAGGCCGCGGTTGCGACCAGGTGGAACGACACCAGCGTCTGACGGCTGAACTCAACCGAGACGCTGCTGGCGACGAGGCCGCGCATCACATCCTGGCCGCCGAACCAAATCACGCAGGCAATCGCGATAGCGGAGAAAAAATCGACCACCGGATAGTAGACGGCGTAGGCCAGGATCGCGTCTTTGTAAGCGTCCATGTGGCTGGCATTGATTTCCGAGAAACGGGCGTAGGCTTTGCGCTCGCGATTGAAGAGCTGCAGCACGACCATGCCGCTGACGTGTTCCTGCAGATATGAGTTGATCCGGGCGATGGCGGTGCGAATGCGTCGATAAGAATCGCGCACTTTGTCGCGGAAAATCTTCGTCGCCACCGCAATCAACGGCAGAACCGCGAACGTGATCAGCGCCAGCTTCCAGTTCATGCACAGCATGATGCCGAGAATTCCCATCAGCACAAACAGGTCTTCGAAGATGGAAACCACGCCGGAGGTGAACATTTCGTTCAAGGCGTCGACGTCAGTCGTGACGCGCGTTACTAATCGGCCGACGGGGTTGCGATCATAAAAAGCCACGTGCATGCGCTGCAGGTGGCGGAAAATCTGGCTGCGCAGGTCGAACATCACCTTCTGGCCGGTCCACTGCATGAAGTAAGTCTGCAGGAACTCGAACACGAAAGTGAGGCCCAGCAGGCCGAAATAGATGGCGGAGATCTGTGCGATCCCCTGCAGCGGCCGCGGACTGAGCCAACTCCATAGGCCTGAGGGCGCGGCCTTGACCGGTGCGAGATAGCGGTCGATAGCGACCTTCACCAGGTACGGCCCCAACACGTCGCAGAACGATTTGAGGATGATCGAGGCAATGGCAATCGTCACCTGCCAGCGGTAGGGACGCAGGTAGGTGAGCAGCCGCCGCATCAGGCGGCTGTCATAAGCTTTCCCTAATACTTCCTCTTCCTGAGCCATTGTTTCCTGGTCGAAATCACCTGAAGAAGCGGGCCGGGGGTAACATCGCCGCGCCCCTAACAGCGTATTTTAGTAGATGGCGTAGGCAGCTGACAGGATGGAAAAGGTTTGAGGTGGGATAATCACCAAAGTGGCCCTTGGAATCTACATCTCGGTGCCGTTCTGCCGCACGAAGTGCAGCTACTGCAACTTCGCGTCAGACGTGTTTTCGCGGGCTGTATTTGAGCGCTATGTGGATCGTGTATGCGCGGATATTGCCAACGCGCCGCAAATCGCCGGGGAGATGAGCGGCTCAATCGACGATGAGGTTGACTCGGTCTATCTCGGCGGTGGAACGCCTACGGTGCTCGATGCCCGGCAACTGCAGCGGATTTTTGCTGCGATTCGATCACAGTTTCAGGTGCGGCCCGACGCGGAGGTCACAGTCGAGTGCGCGCCGGGAACGCTTGCGGCAGACGTGCTTGAAGGATTGCTGCGCTGCGGCGTGAATCGCGTCAGCCTGGGCGTGCAGTCATTCGTCGACGCCGAGGCCGCGGCCGTGGGGCGATTGCACAAGCGATCGACCGTTCTGGAAGACATCGCCCGCTTGCGCGCGGCTGGAATCACGAATATCAATATCGATCTGATCGCCGGGCTTCCGCACCAGACCGCGGAAACCTGGCAGCAGTCGCTCGATGAGACGCTCGCGACCGAGGCTGCGCATGCCAGCGTTTACATGCTCGAAGTGGACGAAGACTCGCGGCTGGGACGCGAAGTGATGGCGGGCGGAACCCGCTATCACGCGCATTTCGTGCCGGACGACGAGGCTACCGCAGATTTCTATCTTGCGGCCTGCGAACAGTTGGAAGCGGTCGGCATCGCGCAATATGAAATTTCCAATTTCGCGCGGCCGGGGTTGGAATCGCAGCACAACCTGAAATATTGGACGCGGCAGCCGTATCTGGGTTTCGGCGTCGATGCGCATTCGATGCTGGCGTCAACTCTGGAAGGGCACGACCTGAGTCATGCCGATGAAACACAAAACGGAGACCGCTGTGGCCGCGGCGTTGAAGCTGTCCGCTTTTCTACCGCGGATACACTGGAGAAATACGTAGCCGGCTCGCCCCTCCTAACGACATTGGTCTCGCGCGAAGCGGCTCTTGAAGAAAGCTTTTTTCTCGGGTTGCGATTGAACCGGGGCGTGAATCTGCAACGGATCGCAGCGCGTTTTGGCTCGAAGGCCCTCGAGAAGTTGGAGCCGGCGATTGCGGAACTTGTCTTCGACGGTCTGCTGGAAAAAGAACAATCCGCCGATTCCATTCGCCTGACCCCGCGCGGGCGATTGCTCTCCAACGAAGTCTTCCAGGCATTCCTCGCTCCGGCTCCCTTGTCGAGCAAAAGCTAGCGCGGTCAGAACCGCCAGCGAAAGAAATGGAGGGGCGGACGCCGTCGTCCGCCCAGCGATGCGAAGCGAGCGCCCCCGGACGAATGCGTCCGGGGCTATGCGAGTGTGACTGCAATTTGCCAAACCATCCGGTCGGTTGGCAATGAAGCGCGATACCGCATTTTCCCCAGTGTCCACGCCGGTTTCCGCATATTTACGATTGACTTCCAGCGGTAACTTTGTCGCACCTCAACGCTGTGTTCTAATCGAAACTTAAGACTGTCCAGTGATGACGATCTTGCGCCGCATCGCGCCGGAGGAGCTTTGGATTTCCAACTGAACGAAGAGCAATTGCATTTGAAAAAAAGTGTCCGCGAGTTTGCCGAGCGCGAGATAAAGCCCAACGTCATGAAGTGGGACGAGGCCAGCGAGTTTCCGCTCGTGACGATCAAGGAACTGGGCAGACTCGGAATGCTGGGAATGATCTTCCCTCCTGAGTACGGCGGCGCGGGCATGGGCTATGTGGAGTACGTGACCGCGATCGAGGAACTCTCGCGCGTCGACGGTTCGGTGGGAATCATTGTGGCGGCCCACACGTCCTTGTGTTCGAACCATATTTTTCTGGCCGGCAGTGAGGCGCAGAAAAAGAAATACGTCAGCAAGCTGGCGACCGGCGAATTCATCGGCGCCTGGGGCCTGACCGAGCCCTCATCAGGATCGGACGCGGGCAGCGCCCGCATGACCGCCGTCCGCAGAGGGAACAACTGGGTACTGAACGGCACCAAGACTTTCTGCACAAACGGACATTACGCCGATGCGATCGTTGTGCTGGCGGTTACCGATCGCGCCGCGCACACGCACGGAATTTCTGCGTTCGTTATCGACAAAGATACGAAGGGATTTCGCCCGGGCAAGAAAGAAAACAAGCTCGGACTGCGGGCCAGCGATACAGCCGAACTGATCTTCGAAGACTGTGTGATTCCGGCCGAAAATCTGCTTGGCGGCGAGGGCCGGGGGTTTCCCGACGCCATGCGTGTGCTCGATGGCGGCCGCATTTCAATCGCGGCGCTATCGCTGGGCATGGCCGAGGGCGCCTACGAGGCCGCGCTGAAATATTCGAAGCAGCGCAAACAGTTCGGCAAGGCCATCAGCGATTTCCAGGCGATCCAGTGGAAGCTGGCCGACATGGCTACCGAAATTGACGCCGCCATGCTGCTCACAATGCGCGCGGCGTCGATGAAAGACGCAGGTATGAAGACCACACAGGAATCGTCGATGGCAAAACTCTATGCCAGCGAAGTGGCCGTCCGGTGCGCCAACGAAGGCGTGCAGATTCATGGCGGCTATGGCTTCATTAAGGATTATCCCGCCGAGAAGTTTTACCGCGACGTGAAGCTCTGCACCATCGGCGAAGGGACCAGCGAGATTCAGCGGCTGGTGATCGCGCGGCAGTTGCTGAAGGACTAGCTGCCGCCACCGGTTACTATTTCGCTTTACTGCATTGCTCTGCTTTACACTGTCTGTTTGAATCACGACATCCACTCAGGGATCGACGCACTGCGCTCAGGCGACGTCCGGACTCTGGCGCGGGCCATTACCACGGTCGAGAATCGTGCGCCGGGCTGGTCCGATCTGTTGAAGGCGCTGTTTCGGTACAGCGGACGGGCGCGCGTGATTGGACTAACTGGCCCGCCGGGTGCCGGCAAGAGCACGCTGGTCGACCAACTGGCGCGGCTCTATCGAAGACAAAACCAAACGGTGGGAATCGTCGCTGTCGACCCGACGAGTCCGTACACTGGCGGTGCGATTCTGGGCGACCGCATCCGCATGCAGGAACATTTCGCCGACCCGGGGATTTATATTCGCAGCATGGCGACGCGCGGATCGCTCGGCGGATTGGCCCGCACTACGGCCGACGTGACAACGGTGCTCGATGCCTCGGGGCGCGACGTCATCCTGATTGAGACCGTCGGCGTCGGGCAGGATGAGGTAGATATCGTGCGGCTGGCCGACATCACGGTCGTGATTCTGGTTCCCGGCATGGGTGATGACGTGCAGACCATCAAGGCGGGAATCATGGAGATTGCCGACATCTTCGTAATCAACAAAAGCGATCGCGACGGCGCAGAACGTGTGGAACGCGAGATTCGCGGACTGCAGTCGCTGGGAACTCACCAGGACAAAGACAAAGCCAGTCACGATGGATGGACTCCGCCGATTGTGAAGACGGTTGCCAGCGACGGAACCGGAGTCGACGATCTGGCTGCAGCGATCGCCGGCTACGAAGCTTATCTACAAAAGGAAAACTTGGCGCTGAAAAAGAGCGTTGAGAACTGGCGGGAGCGTCTCCTCGAAATGCTGCGCGATGTAATGCTGGAAAAAGCGCGAGCGCAGTTCGGCGACGGGAATCTAACAAAGCTGGCGGCAGAAGTCGCTGAGCACAAGCGGGACCCGTACACGCTAGTGGAAGAGATCGCAGCCAAGGCAGGGAAGAGTTGACGGTTCAGATCGATCATCTCGGCATCGCGGTGAAGTCGCTGGCGGCGGCCAAGGCGATTTACGAAAAGCTGGGGCTCAGCGTCTCGCCGGAAGAAACGGTAGAGCAGGAGCAGGTCCGCCTTGTGATGGTCCCAATCGGCGAGAGCCGGCTGGAATTGCTTGAGGCGACATCAGAGACTTCGACGATCGCAAAGTTCATCGCGAAGCGTGGCGAAGGGTTGCACCATGTCTGCCTCAAGGTTCCGGACTTGACGGCCGCTGTCGAGCGCCTGAAAAAAGATGGCGTACGCCTGGTGTCGGAAGAGATCAAGACAGGCGCGGGTGGGCACAAGTATGTGTTTGTGCATCCCGCCAGCACGGGCGGCGTACTGCTGGAACTGGTGCAGGGATAAGAATCAAGACCAGCCAACGATTCTCACGGATTACATAAACAAATCGAAACCAAGGCAGAATAAACGAGGGCAGGAAGATGCTTCTTCTCGTCACCGATACTTCCGGCAAGAGTGGTACTGTGGCCCTCGCGCGCGCTGGTGAGCGCGACGCTGAGATGATCGAGGTTGTGCCGCTTGCCGGTGGGACGTTCTCGGCTCAACTGGTGCCGCAGATCGCGGCTCTGCTGCAGAAGCACGGTTTCACCAAGGCCGATATCGGCGCGTTCGTTGTGGTCTCCGGTCCCGGATCATTCACCGGGCTGCGCGTGGGGCTGGCGGCCATAAAGGGGCTGGCGGAGATTCTGCGGAAGCCCATCGTAGCGGTGTCGCTGCTGGAGGCGATGGCATATGCCAGCCGCGCCCAGGGAAGGATAGTGGCGGTGTTGGATGGCGGCCGCGGCGAAGTTTATTTCGGCGCGTACGAGATTGCGGGCGAATCGGTGCGGGTTCTGCGGGAGGAGTTATTGTACCAAGCGGCGTTCCTTTCCGCCGCGCGTGCGGAGACGGTCATCACTTCCGATCCGACTTTGCTTGCGGCGGCGCGGGACGCCAGTCTTTCTGTCTGCGCCATCGAGCCTCCCGGTGCTGAGATGATTGCCCGGTTTGGATGGAAAAAGTTGCAGGCGGGCGAAACCGTTTCTCCCGAGCAACTGGAAGCGAACTACATGCGCCGCTCGGACGCTGAAATGTTTGTGAAGGGAAGCTCCTAAGTTCTTAGCTTTTCGTTGATCTTTGCTGCGATGGACTCATTGATCCGCCTTGCCACTCCCGCTGACATTCCTGCCATGACGGATCTGGAGCGCGTGTGTGCCACCGCCGCCCACTGGACTCCGGAGCAGTATCTCGATGCGTTCGACTGCCGAGGTGTGAAAAGGCTCGTACTGGTGGCTGAAACGCCACTATCTTCTGCGTCCCTTGCAGTGATCAGAGATGAAACGATCAGACCTGACATGGGCTGCGTGCAAGGCTTTCTGGTGGTTCGCCACGTTGCCGGCGAATGGGAACTGGAAAACATTGTCGTGGCTCCCGCGGCCCGTTGCCGAGGGCTTGGGCAGCGGCTCTTGGATGCACTGCTGGCGGCGGCCCGGGAAACAAACAGCAGCTCCGTGTTTCTCGAAGTGCGCGAGTCAAACGCCGCAGCCCGAGGTTTTTATGAAAAAGTGGGTTTCGTGCAGACTGGCCGGCGGAAGTCCTACTACACAGATCCTGCGGAAGACGCGGTACTGTACCGCTACGGGCTTGGTATGAAATGATTCTCATGTTGAGACTGCACCACTTTTTGGCATTGAACCGGTTTTTGGGCTGTGCTAGCCTGACCGCATAGAATCCCGGTTGGAGGTCTGCTGGATGCTGACTTCGAAAGACGAACTTCTGACCAATCATGAGGAGTTCCGCAGATTGGCTCAGGAGCATACGCAGTACTCGCAACGCCTCGATTCACTCACCCAAAAACGTTACTTAAGCGAAGACGAGAAGCTGGAAGAGGTCCGTCTGAAGAAGCTGAAGCTGCGCCTCAAAGATCAGATGGAGTCCATTGAGCGCGAGTACCGGCAGCAGTACGGCGTCAACGTAGCGTAATTCTGGCCAACCTCTTCGCGGCTTTAAGCCCAGGGGGAGGATTGTATCTACAGCAGGGCGCGATCAGGCGCCTTGTTTCATTTGCACTTACCGCCTGTTAAACCCGACGGCAAATACGTTTTGTTTTCAAGTCAGAGTCCCACGACGGCGCGACCTGCTATTGCGCCCGGTTGTCAGAAGGCGAACTCCGTGTACTGGGTCAGCACCGACCCACCGAACTCCAGCCAAATCGTCTCCACCCGCTCACCGTGCTCTATAATAAAAAACTCTCATGGTACGGGATGCATACTTCTACGCACTGCCTTTGATTGCGGCCGCGGTTCTGCTCGGCTGGCTGACCAATCCCGCGTGGGCGATCATCCCCTGCTTGCTGGCCTTTTTCTTCCTGTGGTTCTTTCGCGATCCGGAGCGAGCCATCCCGCAGGATGCGGGTGCGGTGGTTTCACCCGGTGATGGCAAGGTCACCGACGTTTCGACCGTGACCATCGGAAACGTAAAGTGGACGCGGCTCAGCATCTTCCTTAACGTATTTAATGTGCACGTGAATCGCTCACCCATCGCCGGAGTGATTCGCGATGTGCGCTATCAGCGCGGCCAGTATCTGAACGCCATGAACACGGCCTCGGCTGACAAGAACGAACAGAATATCGTCACCGTCGAAGGCGACGGCCAGACCGTCGTCTTCAAGCAGATTGCGGGCCTGCTGGCGCGGCGCATCGTGTTTTATCCCAAGGTTGGCGACCGGCTGGAGCGCGGCCAGCGTGTCGGCCTGATCAAGTTTGGTTCCCGCGTGGATGTGTTGCTCGATGCTTCGGCGCACGTCAATGTGAAAATCGGCGACCATGTGAAAGGTGGCGCCAGCGTGCTGGCCTACCTGCAGCCTCAGCCGCAGAGCCAGTTGGTGGCCGCGGGCAGCGCTCCAGCCGCGGAGAGGGCGCACTGATGGCTGAAACTGCGATGAGTCAGTCCGCTCCCAAACCGCGCCGCCGCCTTAGCAAAGGGATGTACATTCTCCCGTCGCTGTTTACGACCGCCAACATGGCGATGGGCTACTACGCCATTCTTGAAGTCATGCGTGCCACCGCGAGCGATTTTTGGCACCTCGACAACGCGGCCAAGGCGATCGGCTTTGCCGTGCTTTTTGACGGCCTCGACGGCCGCATCGCCCGCATGACCGGCACCAGCAGCGATTTTGGCAAGGAACTGGATTCCCTCGCCGACGCGATTACCTTCGGCGTGGCTCCCGCTCTGCTGGCCTGGACCTGGGGCTTCTATCTGATGCCGCCAGTCCTGCTCACCGATTGGCACAATAATTGGCACATTAAGCTGACTCAACTCGGGGCCATTGCCAGTTTTCTTTTCCTGATTGCAGGAGCCAGCCGGCTTGCGCGCTTCAACATCACGAATAATCCGCAGCCCTCGAATCCGGGCCGTCCCGGAAAGAAATATTTTGTCGGAATGCCCATTCCGGCGGGCGCGGGCGTCATCGCCGCTGTGGTTCACTTTGCCGCCGGCGATCCTCTCGAGTCGTGGTACACGGCCCTAACCTGGCTGGCGATGGTGACTACGGTCGGTTACTTGATGGTGAGCACGTGGCGCTTTTACAGCTTCAAGGATATTGACTTCCGCTCGAGCCATCCCTTTCGCCTGATTCTTTTTCTGGCTGCCCTGTTCGCCTCCATCTGGTTCTTTTCGCGCCCGGTGCTTTTTTTCATCGCCTTGCTGTATATGATCTCCGGCGTTTTCTGGCGAGTGCAATGGATCTTCCGTCGCAAGAACGAACCGCCCCCGCCGTTCCAGGAGGCTTCGCAGACATCGTGAGCCGCCCCGCTGAGCGCCTATTATGAACGATCCCGTCAAAACCGCGCCTGCCGCTCATGCCGTCGCCCGCGGTAATCTTTACCGCGCCGCGATCGTGGGCGCAGCCTCGCTCAAGGGCAAGGAAGTAGCCGAGATGTTGAACGAACGCAATTTTCCGGCCGCCGATATCCGCCTGCTCGATGACGACGAATCCATGGGCCGGCTCGAGGCTATGGGAGATGAAATCAGTTTTATCCAGAGGGTGCGCGCCGAGCAGTTTGAGCACGTGGACTTCACTTTTTTTGCCTCGGACGAAGAGACCACCCGCGAGAACTGGAAAGACGCTCGCGACGCCGGCAGCGCCATCATTGATCTCTCTTCCTCACTGGAAAACGAAGCCGGAGCCAGCGTAAGGTCGCCGTGGATCGAGCGGGAACGTGGGCGCATCCCCGCTCCGGAACTGCAGCCGGGTCCGTGCGTAACGGCGCATCCGGTCGCGGTAGCGCTGGCGCTGCTGCTGTTGCGAGCCAGCAAGGCGGGCGCAATCCGGCGTGCCGTGGCCACGGTTTTCGAGCCGGCTTCGGAGCACGGCCAACGTGGCATGGACGAGTTGCACCAGCAGACCGTGAACCTGCTCTCGTTCCAGCCCCTGCCGAAAGACGTCTACGACGTGCAAGTCGCGTTCAACATGGTGGAGCGCTACGGGCAGAAGTCGCACCCGTCGCTCGATTCAGTAGAAGCCCGGATTTCGCGCCACTTTCGGAAGATTGCCGGGGACGGCGCTCCGCAGCCTTCGATCCTGTTGTTGCAGGCCCCTATCTTCCACGGTCACGCGCTCGCGCTATTCCTCGAGATGGTGACCCCGGTCGATGTGCCGGCGTTGTCGCAGGCTCTGGCTGGCGATCATGTGACCATTCCCGGCGGAGAGGAAGAGCCCCCGAGCAACGTGAGTGCCGCGGGACAAGCGGACATCCAGCTCTCGCTGAAGGTCGATCCTGCGCAGCCCACCGGCATCTGGTTGTGGGCATCCGCCGATAATCTCCGCATCTCGGCCCTGACCGCGGTCGAATGCGCCGAAAGCATGACCGCCACGCGCCCCACGGGGAAGATTCAGTGATGCCGAGTATGATGGCGCGTGTGCTGCGCCGGCTTGTGTTGCCCGTGTCTGTGCTGGTGTTTGTGCTGATGTTCGTGCTAATGCTCAACAGTGGATGCGGCTACCACACTGCCGGTCACGCAGTGCAGCTTCCCGAAAACGTCAAGACCATCGCCATACCAGCCTTCAAGAACGAAACGCTCACCTACCGCATCGAGCAGATGCTGACCGCCTCCGTGGTGCGCGAGTTTACTACCCGCACTCACTACCGCATCCTCAACGATTCCAGTGAAGACGCGGACGCTACGTTACAGGGCACCGTGCTCTCCACTACGGCTTCTCCACTCACTTATGACACGGCGACGGGGCGCGCCGCCAGCGTACTCGTGGTGGTCAGTATGAAAGTTACACTGACCGATCGCAATGGCAAGGTGCTCTACCAGAATCCCGCGTACCTATTCCGTGAACAATACGAAGTCTCGCAGGATTTGAGCAGCTTCTTCGAGGAAGATTCCCCCGCATTCCGCCGCCTCTCGCAGGACTTTGCGCGTACGCTGGTCTCCAATATTCTGGAGGGGTTTTAGAACATGAGGGGTTTTAGCGCGTGAAACGATTTTTTCTATTATTGACGCTGTCCGCGACCGTGCTCGGCTCCGGTTGTTACAGCCGCTCTCGGCCGCCGCATATCGGCGATGCCGCCCACGAATTCACGCTGCAGGATTCTGATCGAACAGTTACTTTGAATCAGTTTCGCGGCCAGGTCGTGGTCCTGAATTTTTGGGCCACGTGGTGTCCTCCGTGCGTAGAAGAGCTTCCGTCGTTGATGACGATGCAGGAGATGACCAGAAAAAAGGGAGTGGTCGTGCTGGGCATCAGCATCGACGTGGATGGCGACGCTTACCACCGCTTCCTGAAGCTGCACGGCATCGACTTTCTGACGGTGCGCGATCCCGAACAAAAAATCGCCACCATGTACGGCACTTCGGGCTGGCCGGAGACCTACATCATTGATCGCCAGGGCGTGATGCGTCGGAAGTTTATCGGCCCCGTCGACTGGACCTCGCCCGAAGTGATGGACTTTTTAAACAAGCTCTGAACAAGCTCTAGCCGTTCACCACAGGCCACTAGGCGAATCGAATTCGCGATGCTAGAGTCGAGAATAGAGTTGACAGCAGATTCAGAAATAATGTCGCTCACCACGACAAGGGAAATCTGATGCGGGCTTTCGCCCAGGCCGAGCGCTTCGTCAGCGAACTGGAATCGCGCCAGCTGCGCGCGGCCTATGTCTTCGTGGGCGACGAAGCTTTTTTCCGCAAGCGTTTTCGCGATGCCATCCTCGAACACCTGGTCCCGGCTGATTTGCGCGACTTCAGTTTTTTCGAATTCGATCTCGCCGAAAACGACTTGGCCGAGGTTCTCGACCGCGCCCGCACTCCTTCGCTGATGGCCCCGTTCCAGGTCTTCTTCGTGCGCGGCGTGAAAAATCTCTTTGGCCGCGGATCGAACGAAGAAAAGTTGGCCGCAATCGAGGACTACTGCAAGAATCCCAACCCCGATGCGCTCGTCGTGTTCGTCGCCGACCACATCAGCATTCCCGCCGACGTCCGCCGCATGGAGATGCAGGACAAAGAACGCTACCAACGCATCCGCGAAACCATGGGCCAATACTGCGGCATCGTGGAACTGGCGCGTGTGGAGGAGGGCGAGGCCGTCCGCTGGATTTCCGAATACTGCGCCGGCCGCGGTGTGAAAATCGAAGCCGACGGCGCCCGCGAGCTGGTCGACGCCCTCGGCGGCGACATGATGATGATCTCCAACGAACTGGAGAAGCTGATTCTCTATGTGGGCGAAAAGAAGCGCATCACGCTGGGCGACGTAGAAACCATGGTGCTGGCGGCCAAGCAGCGGTCATTATATGAACTCACCGACGCGATCTCCAGCAAAGAACGGGTCCGTGCCCTCGAAATTCTGGATGCAATTCTGCTCTCCGGCGAAGGCGAAGAAGCGGCCATCGGGCACGTCTACATGCTGGCGAAAACTTTCCGCCAGATGCTCGTGATTCTGGAACGCAACGTCCGCGACCAGCGCATGCTGTGGGCCGCGCTCTGGCAGGGCTTCCGCGTCCCCCCGTTCGCCGCCGACGACATCATCAAACAGGCCCGCCGCTACAAGAACCGCCGCGAACTCACCCGCGCCATTCGCCTGGTAGCCAAGGCCGACCTTGTGCTCCGCTCGAATCCCGTCAGCAAGCGCATGGTGCTCGAACGCCTGGTAATGGACTTGACCACGGAACCGAAGCTCGAAACGCCGGGTTGGATGCAGGAGCAGTTGCCAGTGTGAGCAAACAACCATTTCGCCAGCCGTCGGCGCACTCGCTGCACCTCCTATGAGACCAACCATGAAACGCGAGTTCGAACCAGGGAAGGGGCCGCCGTGGATAGTTGGCGAAGAGCTTGCGCATCTCCATGATGCTGCAATCGACTACGCCGTCACGGTGCATCAGCGCGCAACCGAAATCAATTTGCACGATCCCCATATTTCATATCAGGCGCTGGCAATTCTGCACATGCGCGCAGTGACAATACACAGGGCGATACTAAATCTCTGCGAGCTTGGGTGGACCCCTGTCGCCAGCATCCTGATACGGACCCTCTTGGACCTATACGCAAATGTGATCGCCATTGGGATGGTGCCAGAGAATGTCCATTTTATGGCGTTTCGCTACCTCTGCCACCATCAACTGGTGCGACTGCACGACACGACGGTCAGCAAGGAACAGAGAGCTCAAATTACGAAAGAGATGGAGATTGCGTTGCCTGGACTTCCAAGGGAGGACGCGGAGCGAGTGAGGCTGCTGCTAAAGGAATACCCACGCAAGAATTATTGGTATCAACCAGAGTTCGCAAGTCCCAGCGCTATCTTAGGCCAAACCAAGGGCGAGATGGCCTTCATCTATCGCGCGTTTTCTGGCTCCGTACACGGAGGCGTTGTTGGCCTCGGCTTCCTCGACGGCAAACCTGACGAATTTGACATCAACCCCCGTGAGCATCCTCGCAGAACACCCCTGGCGATCGCGATGTCTTCTCGCTTGTTGCTCGAGATCACGCTTCTCAGAGATGGGTCAGAAGATACTAAGCAGGGCGAGATGTACTCCCACATCAAGAATGAACTTTTCATGCCGCTGCGTGGGATTATCGACGTTGCAGAAGAAGTCGCCGAGTAAACCAGGACAATGGGTTCTACTTCATCGCCGTGACGCGCTTGCCCAGGCGGGACTTGTAGCGCGAGGCGGTGTTTTCGTGAAGCAGCCCCTTCTGAATGCCCTTGTCGAGAGCGGATACCGTCTTGCGGTAGGACTGCTCCGCAGCGGCCTTGTCGCCTTTTTCGATGGTCTCGCGCAGATCGCGCAACTGGGTACGAAGAGTGGAAGTGTTGGAGCGGTTGCGCACGGTGCGCCGTTCGGTTTGGCGCGCACGCTTCAGCGCCGAAAGATGATTTGCCATAACTGGTTTTTACCCTTTGTGTGTACTGCGAGATATTCGGGGTAGGTCCGAATTCCCTATTATATGGGACCGTTCTCGACCGGTCAAACCTGCGGTCGCCGGGATGCCCGTTCTAAGTGCACCTTCCGCCGCCATTGACTCCCTCATCGCCGCGGGGTAGGCTTTACCTAATGGTAGTGACTTGCCTTCTGGGCATGCGCATTTCGGCTGGTCCCGTCTCCAAGCGAAACCCTGCTTTGTCTGTGCCGCGGGCAGAGGTGTATTCGCACTGCAAAGCAGCCGAGCTTGGCTCGGCCCGTCCGGGTCAGAGACCCGGATCCACACGAGAATGACCCACACAAGCATGACCTACACGAGGACGAACATGACCGACCCAAGCATGAACCCAAAGGCATGAATCCACGCATGAAGAAGAGCATCGGCGTCAGCCCCAACATCGAGACCTTGTTCGGCACGCGCGACGAGAATGTGCGCCTGCTCGAAGACGGCCTCAACATCACCATCAATCTGCGCTCGAACGCCATCGAACTGGAGGGCGCTGCCAAAGATGTCGCCCGCGCCGAGCAGGTCTTCACCGACTATGAAACCCTGCAGCGCGCTGGCCACACTTTCAATAATGGCGACCTCAACAGCATGCTGCGCGTGTTGACGTCCGATCCGAGCTCGACTCTTCGTGGATTGGCTGATGCAGGGCGCCAGCGCTCCTTCGGGCGTCGCACCGTTCAGCCCAAGAGTAGCAACCAGCGCCGCTATCTCGAAGCCATCGAGAAGCACGACATGGTATTTGGCATTGGCCCGGCCGGGACCGGCAAAACTTATCTGGCCGTGGCGATGGCGATCTCCGCGCTGCTGGCCAAGCGCGTGAACCGCATCATCCTGGCGCGGCCCGCGGTGGAAGCGGGCGAACGGTTGGGATTTCTGCCAGGCACGCTGCAGGACAAGATTGACCCTTACCTGCGGCCGCTATACGACGCCCTGTATGACATGGTCGATCCCGAAAAAGTGGATCGCTACCTGGAAAAAAACGTCATCGAAATCGCGCCCATCGCCTTCATGCGCGGGCGCACGCTGAATGATTCGTTCGTGATTCTCGACGAAGCACAGAACACGACCTCCGAACAGATGAAGATGTTCGTCACGCGTCTCGGGTTCAACTCGAAGGCCGTGATTACCGGCGACATCACACAGATCGATTTACCCAACGCGCGCCGCAGCGGCTTAGTGGAGGCGATGGACGTGCTCAAAAATGTGGACGGGCTGGCGTTTACGCACTTCGACGAAACCGATGTGGTGCGCCATCATCTGGTGCAGCGCATCGTCCGCGCCTACGACGAGCACAAGACGCGCGTCACTGAGCAGCAGATGTTCCTGCTGGCTGATCCCAGAAGTATAGAGCCGATGCATGCCGAGGCAGCGCCCGCTGGCGAAAGAAAGACAGTGCCGGTCGTAAGTGAAGCGGCTGTCAACCGAGAGAATCCGGCCTCGGCCGAAGCCAAGGGATAAGCTGTACGCATTTGGCGGGAGGGCGCGGCTTGGCCCTCCTGTTTTGCTTTTTGTGCTGCGTTCGCTGCAAGAAACGGTGAAGGGCCGAGGAAAGGATTTGGTTATTCTGCAAAAGAAAGTCGCCGGTTTGAGCGAGTCCGCGCTGGAACGTTTCGTGTTGCGCGCGCGAAAAGCCGTCGGCCTGCCCAAGCAAGTGAATGTGCTCGTGACCAGCAGTGCGGCCGTGCGCTCGCTGAACCGTCAGTTCCGCAACCAGAACAAGGCAACGGACGTGCTGTCATTCCCGCAAACTTCTCCGAGTTCGAAATCTGGCAAGCAGGCAAAATCGAAGACTGCGGGCGATGTCGCAATCTCCGCCGACATTGCTCTCGAGAATTCGATCCAGCTCGGGCATTCTGTGGCGCAGGAAGTCAAGATTCTTGCGCTGCACGGGATTCTGCATCTGGCGGGCTTCGACCACGAGCGCGATAATGATCAGATGGCCCGCAAGGAAGCGAAATTGCGCCGAGCGCTCAGACTGCCGGCTGCGCTGATCGAACGAGTCCAGCCAGACCGTTCCGGACTCGCCGGCAACTCATCGCTGAAACTCCGCCGGAGCCCGCGGCGCGCCTCCGGCGGGCGGAGCACAACATGAATTACGCGGTCGCCGTCGCGCTTTTTCTCCTGCTGGGGCTGCTGACGCTGGTCTCTTACGTGGACCGCGTCTACCAGGAGGCAGGAAAATTTCTTTCGCGCGAGTTCCAGGACAACATCGACTTCTTCGAACAGAAAGTTGAACCGCGACTGGGAGCAAAACCGCTGCGAGTCAGCCGGTCTCGCGCAGCACTTTCCATGGCGGTGCTGACGCAGTTGACCATGGCCGCGATCGCCCTGATGGTAGGGTTCGTCGTTTTCAGCGACCAGCTCTGGAGCATTTACGAAATCCTCCAGGCAACAATCAGCCTGATCCTCGTCGTCATCGTGTGCAATCGCTTCTTGCCCTTCGTATTTTTCTCGCGCACTAAAGGCGAGTGGCTGATTCACTGGACGCTGGTGCTGAAGATCCTCATCTATCTCGTGTTGCCGGTGACAGTTGTACTCGGCTTCATGAAGTCAGTAGCTTCGCTGACTCGACAGAATACACATGAGCAACCCGAAACCTCGGCCGAGGCCGTGGACGCCTTGATTGAAGCCGGCCAGGAAGAAGGCATTATTCAGGAAGGCGACCGCGACCTGATCCAGTCAGTCGTAGAATTCAGCGGCAAGACGGTGCGCGAGGCCATGAAGCCGCGACCCCAGATGTTCGCCGTTCCCGCCGATACTACGGTCGAGCGTTTCATCGAGATGCTGCGCGCCAAGCACTACTCGCGCGTGCCGGTATATGAAGGCAGCATTCATAGCATCAAGGGAATCGTCTACGCGCAAGACGTGCTGCAAGTGCCCGACAGCGAAGCTCACGTTCGCAAACTGGATACGATCATGCGGCGCGATGTCTACTTCGTTCCCGAGAGCAAACTGGGAAGCGATCTGCTGCGCGAAATGCAGAAGCAAAACATCCGCATGGCCATCGTGGTCGACGAATACGGCGGCGTCGCCGGTCTCGTCACGATCGAAGATCTTGTGGAGGAAATCGTGGGCGAGATCCGCGACGACCACGACAAGCCAGAGATCGTGCGCGAAGGCGACCGCACGTTCATTGTTGCCGGAGGCATGGACGTGGACCGTCTCGACGAGCTTTTCGGCAGCAAGCCGGAAGGAAAAGAGTCGGCCACTATCGCCGGCCTGGTCAGCGAACTCGCCGGAAGAATTCCCCGCAAGGGCGAAGTAGTGGAAGAAGACGGCCTGCGTTTCGAAGTTCTGGAATCCACCGACCGCAAAGTGGAGCGCGTAAGAGTCACCGCGGTACAACCACGGCAGTTGAAGTTGATTTGAAGACAGCTTCTAGCTCCTAGCTTCTAACCAAATCCCTTCGCCATTGAGTCCCGCGCCGGCACCTGACTGCAAAGTAGCCTAAGATGATTGCAGCGAGTAGCACTAGCTAGCAGCTAGGAGCTAGTCGCTAGAAGCTAATTCCCTATGCCCTTTCGTTCCGGATTCGTTTGCATTCTCGGCCGCCCCAACGCGGGCAAATCTACGTTGCTCAATGCGCTGGTGGGCGAAAAACTGGCGATCATTTCGCCCAAGCCGCAGACCACCCGCAACCGCATTCAAGGCGTGGTTCACGTTCCCAAGCGGAAAGGCAAGGGCGGCGGCCAGATCGTGCTGGTCGACACCCCGGGGGTGCACAAGCCCGACTCGTCTCTCGGTCGCAAGATGATGGTCGAGGTGCGCGAAGCGCTGGAGGGCTGCGACCTCGTGCTCGTGATCATGGACGTCACGCGCAAGTTCGATCCCCGCGATCAGTTTGCGCTCGACTTGCTGCGGCGGCCCAAGACGAAGGCATTTCTTATTCTCAACAAGGTCGATCTGATCCGCGAGAAATCGAAACTGCTTCCGCTCATCGAGCAATATCGCAAGCTCTATGACTTTGCCGAAGTGGTGCCGATTTCCGCGCTCAAGCGCAACGGCCTCGACACTCTTCTCGACATGGTGATCGCAACTCTCCCCGCCGGACCGGCATACTTTCCTGAAGATCAAGTTACCGACCAGCCGGCGCGGTTCATGGCCGCGGAAATTATCCGCGAGCAGCTTCTGCTGAATACCAGCGAAGAGATTCCTTACGCGACCACGGTTATGGTCGAGAACTTCGAGGAAGGCGCCAGGCTCACCCGGATCGCGGCCACCATCTATTGCGAGCGCGAAGGACAGAAGGGAATTCTAGTCGGCAAAGGTGGCCAGATGTTGAAAAAGATCGGCACGTCAGCCCGCTTGCAGATTGAGCGCATGCTCGGGACGAAAGTCTTTCTCGCACTGTATGTGAAAGCCGAGCCGGGATGGCGTGATTCGCGCCGCTTCGTGGAAGAACTCGACTGGCGCCGCCAGTTGGAGCAGCGGATGTTTGAACATAAAGCGCCAGAACATGAAATGCCAGAACAGAAGTCGCCCGAACAGAAATGAGTTTTAGGCTACGGTGCGGAGTTTTTGGGTTTATATCCACCTTCAGGGTTTCCAGCCAGGGGATCATTCCTGCTTCGCAGATGGCGATGCTATCGAGATAAATTTGTCCAACGCTCGCGTCAGACGAGCATGGTCACCGGTCATAATCATTTCCAGTAACAGCCCATCGAACACGGCGATGCACAGCGTTGCCATCGCCGCATCACGCACCGATTCCGAAAGCGTTTGGAACACAATTTCCTGCCAACCCAGGGACTCCTTTTTCAAGTAGCGCCGATACTTTGCTGGATTTTGAGCCGCGACGATCTGTACCTCATAGAGGAGTCGTAGATATTGCAAGTTCTCTTTTCTGGTCGCCCAGCGCCAAAACCGCTTTAACGGAGGGTCTTGATGGTTGCCAGGCTTGACGGAAATCGTCCTCAAGAATGATGTCTGCAAACGGGAATGTAATTCATGCAACACTTCCCGGAGCAAGCCTTCCTTCGACTCGAAGTGAAACATCAGGATTCGAGCGCTGGTTCCTAGTTGGGCAGCCATTGGCCGTAGAGAAACATTGGCGATCCCATGCTTCAGCACATAGGCAAGAGCGGCATCACGGAACTCAAGTTTTCGCCTTGACATGTAACGAGTGTTACATGATACGATCGTTACAGTCAAGGGGCAACCGCGTGTCATCAAGAGACTCGAACATGCAAGCCGATAGTTCTATGCCGGAAAGCAGGGAACCCGCGAAGATATCGTCCCTCAGTCTGTTTGGCACCATTTTGATCCTGGTTATTTTTCAGCTACCACTGGGCCGTTATCTGGCGCCGGGAGACACTTTCAGTGCTGACGTCGCACGCGAAGGGTTGTTCTGGGGCCTGACAGTCTTGCTGGTTTCTTACATTCTGTTCATCGAGAAAAGGCCGCTGTCATCGATCGGACTGATTCAGCCGACTTGGAAGACCGTCGCGTTTGGCGTGATCGGAGCGTTTGCGATGGTCGCTGGAATGACTTTGATCTATCTGGTTTTGTTTCCGATGTTTGGATTGTCGACGAATGAACCCACAATGATCGCTGTCAAAGCGATGCCGCTCTGGTTTCGGGTCGTATTGATATTGCGTGCCGCCGTGTTTGAAGAGATCTTTTACCGCGGTTTTATGATTGAACGTCTGGCAGAATTTACGCGGCTACGTTGGCTTGCGGCACTGATCTCGCTGGCCGCTTTCACCCTTGCACACCTGAGCGGCTGGGGCTGGGCTCATCTTATGGTGGCAGGGTTTGGGGGCGCAATTTTGACGGGTCTGTATCTTCTCCGACGCGATCTCGGCTCCAACATGATTGCCCATTTTCTCACCGACGGTGTGGGGTTTCTCCTAGGCTAGGCGGACCCCAACCCGATAGTGATCTGGTTGCTGCGCGTCCTTTAGATTCGAATCGATCTCCGGAAAGAAAGACGCCAAACGGTGCCTCTTGAGGCGCTGTTATGTCTTTTTCTCGGAGAACCAAAGCATTCAGAAGACTGAGATTTGTACTTGAGATTTGTACTAGGGTAACGCACTTCAGATCGGGCGGCCATTGCCCGATTCACACCTTGCGGCTAGAATTGCGTCAGGCCGTGCTCCACAGGCTAAGAGGGGACGAACCAGCCAACCATGGAATCTGGGGCTTCTTCCGAGGAACACCTCCCGGAGCACGACTTCGATCCAGAAAAGCTTGACCTGCGCGTGCGCGTCACGCTGGCGGCCGACCGCAAGGCCGTCGACCCAGTTGTGACGCAGGTCATGGAGGCCGTCCGTCAGATGAAATGCGCGGATGGCAAGGAAGACGCCATCGAACTCGCCCTGCAGGAGGCGCTGGCCAATGCCGTGGTGCACGGCGCTAAAGAGGATCCCACAAAAGTCGTAGAGTGCCTCGTGGCTTGCGACGAGCAGCGCGGCATCCTCATCATCGTGCGCGACCCCGGGCCGGGGTTCGATCCCCAGGCAATTCCCACTTGCACCATGGGTGAGAACTTGTACTCCAATCACGGCCGCGGAATTTTCCTGATCAATCAGCTGATGGATGAAGTGCAGTTCCACAAGAATGGCACCGAGATCCACATGGTGAAGCGCTAGTTTTTTCCCAGTCGCATCACTCCGCACGGTAAATCCAAATGCAGAGCGAAGTTTGCCTATGCGCTTACTTCGCTTCGTGCGTCATCAGGACCATCGTGAAATCGTTCCCGCCGGTCACATAGAGTTCGTGGCAGATGATGTTCTTATGCTTGCCCGTAGCTTTCGCCATACTGGCTTCGAGCGCGTGGAAATTGCCCGCCTTCACGTCCGCCTTGCCCAACGGAATGCAGTGCAACTTCACCGGGTAGGGATCTTCGGCATCGACATAGCCCAGAGTAATGACCAGCCGCTTGGCCGGTTCCAGATAGGCCACGCCGATACTCTTGGCGGCAATCTTCGATTTGTTGACGAACGCCGCAACCTCGTCGGCCAGCTTGCCGATGGTGCCGTCGGCAGCGAGTTCGCCGCTGAAGATCTTGAATTTGTCATGCACTTGCTTTGCGATGTGGTGCGCCATGCGCGTTTCTCTCCTGGATTGTCTTTGATATTCTGGCAGTCAGTGTACAGCCAAGGGATATCGGCTGTCTCCCTGAACGCGATCAACGCCACCGGTGAAGCGGAAATTTTAATTCGACGGCGCTCCGGCAATGAGCAATGAATAATAAGGGATGAGGAGCGCGAGTGGTACCCTTGCAGCATGCCCAACGATCCTGAGCTACGACCTCTCAAGCCGGTTCGTTCCCGCGCCACGGTTGCGCTCGCTCTCGTCGTTGGACTGTTCCTCGGTGTGATTTTTGTGGGCTCGATCGGCTGGCTGATGCTCTCGCGAGATTCGGGACGAGCCCTGTTGAGCCATATGTGGTCGGCAATGACCGGCAGAACTCTGACGATTGATGTGAGCCAGCCGACGGTGGTCGATCGCATTCAGCGGCTGCAGCGGCTGGAGACGGTGATCTACACCATGGACAAAATAGTCTCCGGCGCCAAAGAGAACCCCATTTTGCCGAATTTTTTGGCTGGAGATCGACTGCTGATGTTAGTGCACGGCGAGGTTGTCGCGGGCATCGATTTCGCAAACTTAAAGCCGGGCGACGTCAAAGTGGAGGGCAAGCAGATACGTCTGCGGCTTCCTCCGCCCCAGATTTTCAGCACTCGGATCGACAGTGGGAAGACCCGGGTGTATTCCAGGCAGACGGGCCTGCTGGTACCAACCGATCCGGACCTTGAAACGCAAGTCCGCCAAGAGGCGGAACGTCAGCTGCAAGAGGCCGCCATGGCCGACGGTATTCTGCGTAACGCTCAACAGAATGCAGCTTCAACCATCACCAGCCTGTTGCAAGGCTTGGGATTCGAGAAGATTGAGTTCGACTGACGGGCCGCAGCCTACTCCTTCGCCGCGAGTCCCAAGGCCTTCATCTTCCGGTAAAGATGGCTGCGCTCCAGGCCGAGCACTTCGGCGGTGCGGCTTACGTTGCCGTGGTTCTGGTCGAGGGTCTTGAGGATGTAGTCCCGCTCGTAGGCATCACGAGCCTGGTGCAGCGTGGAAAATTCATTCTTGGTCGCCCGCCGGCTCCCGTCGCGGTAAACCAGTGGCGGCAAGTGTTTGCTGTCGAAGCGCGTGGTCGTGGGATTCATGATCACGATGCGCTCAATCACGTTACGCAATTCACGCACGTTTCCCGGCCAGGAATAACGCATGAGCACATCAATGGCGTCATCGGTGATCTCGCGCGGTCGGCGGCCATAGGTCGCCGCCAGTTCCTTCAGGAAATGCCGCGTAAAAAGCGGGATATCTTCCCGCCGCTCGCGCAAAGGCGGAACGAAGAAGGGAATCACATTGAGTCGGTAAAAAAGATCTTCCCGGAAATTGCCGCGCGATATTTCTTCTTCCAGATCTTTGTTCGTCGAGGCAATCACGCGCACATCCACGGTGATGGTTTTATCGCTGCCCACGGGCGTGAAGCGCTGCTCCTCCAGGGTGCGCAGCACTTTGGATTGCGTCTTCAGGCTCATGTCGCCGACTTCGTCGAGGAAGAGCGTTCCTCCGTGCGCCCGCTGAAACTTGCCTTCTTTACCGGCGGCCGCGCCGGGGAACGATCCCTTATAGTGTCCAAAAAGTTCGCTCTCGATCAGGTTTTCCGGAATCGCGGCGCAATTGACCTCGACGAAAGTTTCGTCTTTGCGCAGACTCTGGCCGTGGATGGCGTGGGCCACGAGTTCCTTGCCGGTGCCGGATTCGCCATAGATCAAAACGCGGCCGTTGGTGGGGGCCATCAATCCGATCTGCTGGCGCAGCGCTTTCATCGGAATGCTGTCGCCCACGATGATGCTCTTGCCCTGCAGTTGCTTCTTTAGGTCAACATTTTCCCGCTGCAGCTTCTTGGACTCGATCGCATTCTTGACCAGGATCAGAGTCTTTTCGAGCGACAGCGGTTTCTCGAGGAAGTCATACGCCCCCAGTTTCGTTGCGCGTACCGCAGTCTCGATGGTTCCGTGGCCGGAGATCATGATGACTTCGGGAGGATTGTTCAACGCGCGAATTCTCTCCAGGGTCTCAAGGCCGTCAACCCCAGGCAGCCATATATCGAGCAGCACCACATCAAATGCGGTCTTGCGCACGAGATCAAGGCAAGCCTCGCCACTTCCCGCGACGGAAGCCGAGTAGCCTTCGTCGTTCAAAATGCCGGCCAGCGAATCACGAATCCCGGCTTCGTCGTCAACGATGAGTATGTTATGCATGCTGCGCGGTCGCCGCCACCGGCGTCGGTTCGAGGACGACGGGAAGTTCTACGATGAAGCGCGTGCCCACGGGATAATTCTCCTCCACGCGGATCGAGCCGTGGTGGTCTTCGACAATGCGGCTGACGATGGCCAGGCCGAGCCCTGTGCCGCGCTTCTTGGTGGAGAAATAAGGCAGGAAAAGTTTTTCCTTGAGTTCGCGGGTTACGCCGTGGCCGGTGTCGGCAACCGTGATCTCAACAGCGTCGCGGCTCGCCACCAATGCCGTTGAAATCTCAATCTCCCGCACCACGGAATCCTGTGAAGCTTCGGCAGCATTATCCACCAGGTTGGCGACAGCGCGTTTGATCGCCTCGCTGTCGGCCAGCACCTTGGGCAGATCCACGGCCAGCGACGTGTGCACGCCAATTCCGTCCAGCCGGCCATTAAACATGGAGAGCGCATTCTCAATCACTTCATTAATGTCGGCAGGCCGTGGTTTGGCTACGGGAAAGCGCGCGAGGGTGGCGAACTCGTCGACCAGGCGACGCACGGTCTCGACGGCTCCAGTAATGGTCTCCGCACACGAGCGCACAACGTCGAGCGATGCCGGACCGTCGGGCGTGGCCCGGTCCAGATGCCGTTGAATGCGCTCCGCCGACAATGCAATGGGCGTGAGCGGATTCTTGATTTCATGCGCGACCCGGCGCGCCACTTCCCGCCACGCAGCCTGCTTCTGCGCCTTCAGCAGGTCCGAAAGATCTTCGAACACCACAACATATCCTGAGCGCTCGGCTTGGTGCCTCAGAGTAGCGACCGTGACCGCGACGTTCAACGACGCGCGGGGCAACTGCATTTCCATCTGGCTGGTGGTCATGCCCATGCGATCGGCGCGTCGGAGCAGAGGCTCAAAATCCTCCAGCACCTCGGCGGGGAACACATCCGCCAGAGATGCCCGCAAAAGAACTTGACGCGCGCCTTCGTGTCCGCCCTCGGGATGAAACATGCGCAGCAGTGCCTGATTCACATGGGTCACGCGGCGTCGGGCATCCAGCGAAAGCACGCCGGTCGGAATGCTTTCGAGAATCGTTTCCATTTGCCGGCGGCGCTGGTCGAGCTCGGTGTTGGCCGCGCTCAGGTCGAGGCTGGAGGCTTCAATCTGCCGCCGGCTGCTTTCCAGGTCTTCGGCCATGCGGTTGAAGGAGCGCACCAGGTCGCCAATTTCGTCGGCGGAACTCACCGGCACGCGGTAGTCCAGTCGCCCCCGAGAGATTTCCTGCGTGGCCTCGGCCAGGGCCGACAGCGGGCGTGTGACAATTTTCGAAAGGAACAAGGCAAGCCAAGTCGTGACAAAGAGCACGATCATGGTGAGCAACAGCAGCAGGCCCATATACGTGCGGCGAACCAGCTTCCGCTCGCGGGCCAAATCGTAATAGCGCTGCTGGCTGGCTTCCACCTGGCGCACCGTCTGCGAAAACTCGGTCGGCAGCGCAATGGCCACCACAATCAAGCCTCCGCCCGGAACCGGCGCGCTGCCCAGGGTGTAGTCGATTTGCTGCCATGTAAATTGCGCGGGATGTCCCGCGGCCGCGGCGTCCAGCGGCAGTCTGGGTTTCAGAATTGGCCAGGGCGCGGGCGCATTGAACGCGGCCTCTACATTGCCATCGCGCAATGCGAGAGCGAATCCGCCCTGCAGTGTCCGTTCGTGGTGCTGGAACTCACTCACCACTCCGGAGAACCCGTGACTCGAGAAGCCGCGCTCAACCTGGGGAGACGCTGCAATGGAAAACGCCTCGGCCCGCGCGTTCTGCATGGCATAGTTGGCTAGCAGCGTGACCACGGCGTGGGTGTCGGCCCGCACTTCCTCCACGGGAGTCGAGAACCACTTGTCGATCGAGCGATTCATCAATCCGTAGGCAAACCAGTACATCATCACCAGCGACGGCAAAGAGAGCAACAGCGCGCCGGCGACCATGCGCGTGCGGAACTTCGACCCCAGCACTCCCAGCCGCCGCTCGGCAAAGAGCTTCAGCAGGTTGCGCATCAGAACAAAGGTGAGCGCGACGAACAGCAGAAAAATCAAAGCCGAGAGCGCGGCGAATACAACGATGTCCTGATTGTTTCCCGGACGCAGAAAAGTCAGCTCAAAGGCAGTTTGCGAAACCAGAATGACCAGCAGGAGAAAGACGGAAATGGCGAGCAGAATGATGACCTGCTTGCGGTGCGAAGTTTTCTCCGGCGGGATGGAAGTCGGTTGCGGCACTGGCAGTTTGGGTTCGGGCGCAGCCTGGATGCGCAAGCCATTATAGATGCAAGGGCGCCGATGGAGGCTGCAGCGGATTGTGTGGGACCGGGTCTCTGACCCGGTCGCGGCACGCAGCGCCGCAGGTTTTGCTGCTGGAGAGTCGAGCAGCCTGGGCTCCGACCCGGCCCCACGCGAGCGATATGGCAGATCGAGTTATGGTGCCCGATTCCGCTTCGCCGAGATCTCCTCCCACATGGCGTCGTGGGCGGGCTTGGGCTTGTAGCCGCGATCAAACGGCAGCGCCGCGCCGCATGCGCCGTGAGTATGCGATCCGATCCACGAATATTTGTCGGTGAATCCCCAGGTTTGAATCGCGGTGCAGCCCGGATTTTCGAGGCACGCCCGGACCACGCCTCGATACACTTCGGCTTGACGTAGAAGATCCTGGTGCGAAGCATTGTTAGCGACTGGGCCGCCCGAGTCCAGGGGCAGGGACACGTCGAGTTCAGTAATGTGAACCTGAACTCCCAGCGCGGTCAGCCGCGCGATATTGGCGGCAATGGCGGTAGTGTCGAGGTCAAGCTGCGAAATGTGCATCTGCAGGCCGACTCCGTCGATGGGCACGCCCCGCCGTTTGAAATCCTTCACCATCGCGTAGATTGCGTCCGATTTGCGGTTAAGCCCCTCGCCCCCGTTTTCATTGTAAAAAAGCAAAGCCTGAGGATCGGCTTCATGCGCCCAGCGAAAAGCCTGCTCGATATACGCAGCGCCCCTTTCAGCCAGTCCGATGCCGGGCTGGTTGTACCAGACAGAATCTTTGAAACGGCCGTTCTCATCGAGCGACTCGTTCACCACATCCCATGCAAATACCTGGCCGGCATAGTGTTTCATCACCGCAGAGATGTGGTCTTGCAGCAAGTTTGACAACTGCGCGGGTGTGAAGTGGCCTTGCGCGAGCCATTCGGGATTGTCGTGATCCCAAACCAGACAGTGTCCGCGAACTCTCATGCCATGAGTCTGCGCGAAGCGGACAACCTCGTCGCCCTCGCGGAAGTCAAACGTGCCGGGGTTTCGGCGCACGGTCCACCATTTCATCGCGTCCTCAGGCTCAACCATATTGAATTCGCGAGCCAGAGTGGCCGAGTATGCAGCTTCGGAAAACAAGGATGGTCGAACCGCGGCTCCCACTAACATGTGGGCCTGGTCGGCTGCCTGCCGTAGTGGCAGGGAAGGCGCGGTTGCCGTTGCGGTCAGAAACAGGATCGTGACTCGCAACGAGTGGAATGTTCTCAGCATTGTTTACGCCGATTCCGGTTCGAATGGTTCATCTCTATCAATTAACGCGAGGCAGGAAAGGCTGTAAAGGACATCCGTCACATTTGGGCTGTGATTTTTTGCAGTAATTCTTTCCCACTCCCACGATGAGGCCGTGCATCTCGTTGTAGATCTGCACGAGGCCCGGGCGCGTGGCCATGCTCATGGCTGAGGGTGGATGAGTGGCTCTGCGGATGCCCGATCCATGCTGTGCAGTCGCGTTGGCCGGGCCCTGTTCTTGCTGAACTGCTGCTTGCTCCGCTGCCGTTGCCAGAGCTCGCTCGAACAACTCCCGGATATTCTCGTAATCCATCTTCTCCGGCATGATTCCGTGGCGATCGAGAATGCGACGCGTGTAGGCGTCCACGACGAACACCGGATGATTTCCCGCATAGAGCAGAATCGAGTCTGCGGTCTCTGGACCCACGCCGTTCAAGCCCAGCAACTCGTCACGAAGCTTGCTGGTCGGTTGCGCGAAGAGTCGGTCCAGCGAGCCATTGTATTTTTCGTCGAGGTATGAAACGAACGTTTTAAGCCGCCTCGCTTTCTGGCGGAAATAACCGGAGGGGCGAATCAGGCGCTCGAGTCTGCGCAGCGGCACTTCGCGAATTCCTTCCACGCTTAATAACTCTGCGGTGCGGAGATTCGCCAAAGCCAGTACGACGTTGGTCCACGCCGTGTTCTGCGTCAGGTAGGCTCCTACGATCACTTCGAAGCGGGTTTCGGCAGGCCACCAGTGCTGAGCGCCCCACGCCAGCGAAAGGGCGCGATAGTACAGCCGGATTTCATCGTCGCTGTCTTTTCTTCTCTCGGCGTTTCTCTCTGCCGCTTTTTGGGCGTCTTTCTCTTTGCGGGCTCGCGACAAGTGAGCAATTCCTCAGATCGAGTCTAGTCGAGCGCCCGCGCCAGTGGCCAGGCGACTCCCAGAGGCGCGCACGGACTTACCGAAGTGCATGTACTTGGGCGGAGAGGCCGCTCCTCTCCACGCCAGGAAATTGCATTTGGCGCGGAGTTCAGCGTAAATCGCGCGTTTTCGCGGAAACTCTCCGTCGGGTCCAAGTACCAAAGTTACTGGTGCGGTAATCCGCTAGCGTTGACAATTTGTGTCAACGCGAATGGGCTGCGTCTCTCCCCATGGTAGGCGGCCGTTTGCGCTATGCCCGCACAAGTGCGAGGCATCGTTCCATCCACTTGGATAGGAGATCTGCGTATGTCTCAACGGCTGGGTGACCTTCTCGTCAAAGAGAAGATCATTACCCCAGAGCAGTTGGAACAAGCGAATAAGACCCAGAAGGAGCAAAGCTGTCGCCTGGGCTCCGCCCTGGTGAAGCTGGGCTTCCTCACGGACGAGGACGTCACCAATTTCCTCTCCCGCCAGTATGGCGTGCCCGCCATCAATCTTTCTTATTTTGAAATTGACCCTGCTGTCGTCAAGCTGATTCCGTTCGAGACCGCCAAGCGCTACCAGATTCTTCCGCTGAGCCGTGTGGGCGCATCCCTCACCATCGCGATGGTGGATCCCACGAACGTGTTCGCGATGGACGATATCAAGTTCATGACCGGCTTCAATATCGAGCCGGTGGTCGCCTCGGAAAGTTCCATCCTCTCGGGAATTGAGAAAGCTTACGGTACAACCCAGCAAGAAGATCTCGAAACCGTAATGCAGTCGATGTCGGAGATGAGCGACAGCGACGTCGAGCTGAGTGAGCAACAAGAACAGGAACTCGGGCTGTCGGAGTTGGAGAAAGCGGCCGATGAAGCTCCTGTCGTCAAACTTGTCAACGTCGTGCTCGGCGACGCGGTCAAGCGGGGCGCCAGCGACATTCATATTGAGCCTTACGAAAAGGAATTCCGCGTCCGCTTCCGTATTGACGGCGTACTGCAGTCGATCATGTCGCCGCCGTTGAAGTTGAAGGACGCCATCACTTCCCGCCTGAAGATCATGTCGAAGCTCGACATCAGCGAAAAGCGCCTGCCGCAAGACGGACGCATCATGCTGAAGATGAACATCGGCGGCCGCAAGAAGCAGCTCGATTTCCGCGTCAGCACGCTGCCCACACTGTGGGGCGAAAAGATCGTGCTCCGATTGCTCGACAAAGAGAACCTCCGCCTCGACATGACCAAACTTGGCTTCGAGCCCGAGTCGCTGATGAAGTTCGAAAAAGCCATTCTGAAACCGTACGGCATGGTCCTGGTCACCGGGCCCACGGGATCGGGCAAGACCAACACGCTCTATTCCGCCATTTCGCGCCTGAATCAGCCCGATACCAACATCATGACCGCCGAAGATCCGGTCGAGTTCCAGTTGGGCGGTGTCAACCAAGTGCAGATGAAGGAGCAGATCGGATTGAACTTTGCCGCCGCGCTGCGATCCTTCTTGCGGCAAGACCCCAACATCATTCTGGTCGGCGAAATCCGTGACTTTGAAACCGCAGAAATCGCCATCAAGGCCTCCCTCACCGGCCACCTTGTGCTCTCGACCCTGCACACCAACGGCGCCCCGGAAACCATCACGCGTCTGATGAACATGGGCATTGAGCCGTTCCTGGTGGCGACCTCGGTCCACCTCATCTGCGCTCAGCGTCTGGTCCGGCGCATTTGCAAGGACTGCATCGAGCCTATAGATGTGCCGCCGCAGACGCTGGTGGAAGCAGGCTTCACCCCCGAGGAATCGAAGACCGTGAAGATTCAGAAAGGTAAAGGCTGCGGGATCTGCAACAACACTGGATATAAAGGCCGCTGCGGTCTGTACGAGGTCATGGAAGTTGACGACGAGATCCGGGAACTGGTTCTGGTCGGCGCTTCGGCAGTCGAGTTGAAGAAGAAGGCGATCGAGCGCGGCATGATCACGCTGCGGCGCAGCGGGCTAATCAAAGTTGCGGCGGGGATGACCACGCTCGAGGAAGTGTCTCGCGAAACGGCTCATTAGTAAGACCGGAGACTTTAAGAACGTAACGGAAGGAACTGACTATGGGTTTGTCGTTAAGCGATCTGCTCAAGAGAATGCTCGAGATGAACGGCAGCGATCTGCATATCACTACCAACTCGCCGCCACAAATCCGCGTGCACGGCCACCTGGTGCCGCTCGACCTGCCGCAGATGACGCCGGCCGAGACCAAGCAACTAGCCTACAGCGTGATGACCGACTCCCAGAAGCACCGCTTCGAAGAGAGCCTCGAGCTCGACTTTTCCTTCGGGTTAAAAGGACTGGCTCGCTTCCGCGCCAACGTCTTCAACCAGCGTGGAGCCTCGGCTGCCGTCTTCCGGTTGATTCCCTTCGAAATCAAGTCGTTCAATCAGCTCGGATTGGCGCCCGTGGTCAGCAAGATGTGCGACAAGCCCCGCGGCCTGGTCCTGGTAACCGGGCCGACCGGATCGGGCAAATCGACCACGCTCGCGGCCATGATCGACAAGATCAACAGTGAGCGCCACGATCACATTCTCACCATCGAAGACCCGATCGAGTTTGTGCACATGAACAAGAACTGCCTGGTCAACCAGCGCGAACTCCACGCCGACACCAAGAGCTTTACCGACGCGTTGCGGGCCGCGCTCCGCGAAGATCCCGATGTCGTGCTGATCGGCGAAATGCGCGATCTGGAAACCATCGAGTCGGCGCTGCGCATCGCGGAAACCGGCCACTTGACCTTTGGCACGCTGCACACCAACTCGGCGACTTCCACCATCAACCGCATCATCGACGTGTTTCCGGCGCACCAGCAGCCGCAGATTCGCGCCCAGCTTTCGCTGGTTCTGGAAGGCATCATGTGCCAAAGCTTGCTGCCGCGTATCGACGGCAAGGGCCGCGCCATGATCATGGAGATTCTGGTGCCCAATCCTGCGGTCCGCAACCTGATTCGCGAGGACAAAATTCACCAGATCTACTCGTCCATGCAATCCGGCCAGGAAAAATTTGGGATGCAGACCTTTAACCAGTCACTGGCCACTGCCTATTTCCAGAAAGAGATCACACTGGAAACGGCTATGGCGCGTTCCAGCAACACAGACGAATTGCAGGAAATGATCAACCGCGGCGCCACTTTGACCAGCCGTTCCAACGCAGCACCGGCTCTGGCCAAAGGGGCGGCTCCGTCCAAGCGATAAGGGTGGCGGGAGCATTCAGCATTTGAAGCAGCAGAATTTGTACCAGCACGATGTTCGCGAAGCAGGTACCTCAGTGAGGAGAAGCTAAACCATGCCAGTCTTTACATTTTCCGGCAAGGACGCATCCGGACAGAAGATTTCCGGCGAGCGGATGGCGCCCAACAAGCAGGCGCTGCAGCAGGCGTTGCGGCGCGAGCGCATCACACCCGGCGCAATCCGCGAAAAAGGCAAAGAGTTTTCCATGCCCACGTTTGGTTCCGGCAAGGTTGGAACCAAGGACATTGCGATCTTCTTCCGCCAGTTCTCGGTCATGATCGATGCCGGCCTGCCGCTGGTGCAGTGTCTGGAAATCCTGGCGGCTAACCAGGAAAACCAGGCCTTCCAGAAGATTCTGACCGGCGTGCGGACTACGGTAGAAGGCGGCGCCACACTGGCCAACGCCATGCGCCAATACCCCATCGTATTCGACGACCTCACCACCAACATGATCGAGGCCGGTGAAACCGGCGGTATTCTCGACATCATCCTGCAACGTATGGCCACCTACGTGGAAAAGGCCGTGCGTCTGAAATCGGCGGTGAAATCGGCGCTGATTTATCCCGTCGCCGTGGTCAGCATGGCCGGTTTGATCGTCGGCGCGCTGCTCAAGTGGGTCGTGCCTATTTTCGCCAACTTGTTCGCTGGCCTGGGTGTCGCTCTGCCTCTGCCTACGCGCATCGTCATGGGACTGAGCGCGTTTGTGCAGACTTTCTGGTGGATGGTCGGCGTGGGCGGCTTTGGTCTCTTCTTCGGAGTCAAGCAGATCCGCAAGCATCCGCGCGGCCGCTACTACTTTGACAAGATGCTGCTCTTCATCCCCGTGATCGGGTCGCTACTGCGCAAGATTGCCGTCGGCCGCTTCACCCGAACACTGGGCACGTTGATCACTTCGGGCGTTCCTATTCTGGAAGGCTTGAGCATCACCGCGAAGACCTCGGGCAACGCCGTCCTCGAAGAGGCGCTGATGAAAGTGCGCAAAGCCATCGAAGAAGGGCGCACCATCGTCGATCCCCTTCGGGAATGCGGCGTGTTTCCTAACATGGTGACGCAGATGATCGGCGTGGGCGAAGCGACCGGCGCCATGGACTCGATGTTGCAGAAGATTGCCGACTTCTACGAAGAAGAAGTCGACGCGGCCACCAAAGACATGTTGGCCATGCTGGAGCCGATCATCATCGCGGTCTTGGGCGTGAGCGTCGGAGGCATCGTGATCTCGCTCTACATGCCGCTGTTCGCCATGATCGCCAAGCTGGCTGGATAGATAAAAGATAAAAGCAGGTTTCAAAGTGAAAGAGTTTCAAGGTTTCAAGTTGCAATGTCTGAGACTTGAAGCCTTGAAACTCTGAAACTTTTGAAACCTTGAAACTTCGGTCTCTTAATGCAATCGACCTTTGACGAGCGCAATTGGCTGATATGGCTGGTTCGGGTCCGCATTTTCATTCTGACCCTCCTGCTCGCCATTGAACTGGCGGTGGCCCGGTTCAGCCCGGCGCCGCTCCCGATGCGCCTTTTCGTCAGTACCATCCTGTTCTGGTACAGTCTTTCGCTGTTCTACGTGCTGCTGCTGTCTTTCTGGCAGGAACACCGGCTGCAGGCCACGCTGCAGATTCTGACCGATCTAATTCTGGTCAGCCTGGTCGTCCACGAAACCGGAGGATGGGATAGCTCTCTGAACTTCCTCTATCCTCTGGTCATCATCGTGGCCAGCGTGCTGCTGCCGCGGGTGTGGGCGCAGCTGGTTGCGGCGCTGGCTTTCATTCTTTATGGCATCGTGCTGGAACTGAATTACTATGCCGTAGTTCCGTCCTATTGCAGCACGCATCCCGGCCTGAAGACGTTGCAGGCGATTATCTTCGTGAACCTGTTTGCCTTTCTGGCGGTGGCATACCTGGCGGGACTGCTCACCGCCAAGCTGCGCCAAGTGGGCGTGCAGCTGAAAGATACCAGCGGCGCGCTCGAAAGCTTGCAGGCGCTGCACGAAAACATTATTCACTCCATCAGCAGCGGGCTGATTACCACCGGCCTCGACGGGCGAATCACGCTGGTCAACGCCGCCGCCCAGCGGCTGCTGGAGCTTGCACCGGACCAATTGGTGGGCGCGCCGGTTCACAAATTGTTTTTGGATGCCTTACCCACCATCGAGTCTCAACACACTCACGGGGAAGTCCGCTTCGATGCTCCCACCAAGTTCCGCAAGACGATTCGGGTACGCGTCGCTGCCCTGACCGTCCCGGAGCGCGGAGATTTGGGCTATGTTTACGTTCTCGACGATCTCACCGAAATCCGACGCCTCGAGCGCGAAGTCCGGATGCAGGACAAGCTGGCCGCCGTAGGGCGGCTAGCCGCTGCCATCGCGCACGAAATCCGTAATCCGCTGACTTCCATTGCCGGTTCGGTCAGCATGCTTTCCGGCGTCCCTGAGATGAATGAGGATCATCGCCGTCTGCTCGACATCGTCACCCGCGAGTCGCAGCGGCTGAACAGCATCATCACTGACTTTCTGGCCTATTCGCGCACCAAGCAATATCACTTTGAGCGCGTCGATCTGATCCAGCTGGTCGAAGACACATTGACGCTCATGGATCACCGCATGACGGCGGAGAAAACCGGCATCACCATCGCGCGCCGGTTCGGAGTGCGCCAGTCCTGGGCCATCGCCGATGGCGACAAACTCAAGCAGGTGTTCTGGAACCTTTGTGAAAATGCGGTCCGCGCCATGAAAGAGGGTGGAACGCTGACGGCGGCGGTTGAGCCGCTGGGGGACGATTGGCAGGTCTCATTCATCGACACTGGAACGGGCATGACGCCGCAGCAGATCGAGAAAATTTTCGAGCCCTTCCAGTCGAACTTCGAAGGCGGCACTGGGCTGGGGCTCGCCATCGTCTACCAGATTGTGCAGGCGCACGAAGGCAAGGTCTGGGCGCGATCGAAGCCCGGGCAGGGAACCACGTTCGTGCTGCGCTTGCGCCGCCTCGATGCCGAGCGGTCAGCTACAACCCCAGCCGCAACCCCAGCTACGGCCAATGAGAGCGTAGCGGATCAAGCTCGGTCGCTGGTCGGGGCGCGGCCCACGGCGGTCGCTGCTGGAGCGGGAGGAGGCCTGCGTGGCTAACATCCTGGTCTGCGACGACGAACGCTCCATCTGCGAGATGCTCGACATCTCCCTGCGCCGCGAGGGGCATCGCGTCGAGACCGTGCAAGCTGGCCAGAACGCGAAGAACAAGATCGACGGCGCGCTCTATGACGTCATCATCACCGACATTAAAATGCCGAACATCGACGGCATCGAAGTACTGCGCCACGCGCACCGCGTTTCGCCCGACTCCGCCGTCATCCTGATCACTGCAGTCGACGACTACGAAGCTGCCGTCGAAGCCGTTAAAGCTGGAGGCGCCACCGACTACATTCGCAAAAGCCCCGGTCTAGTCGACGAAATCAAGCTAGCGATCAATCGCGCTCTCGAGAAATTGGTGCTCAGCAAGCAGAACTTCGCGCTCCGCCGCGATGCCGCCACCCGCAACTCGCTCGACAACATCATCGGCTCAAGTTCCGCCATGGAGAAGCTCAAGCAGACGGTGCGAACCGTCGCCTCCACGGCCTCGACCGTTCTCATCCACGGCGAAAGCGGCACCGGTAAAGAACTCGTAGCCCGCGCCGTGCACGTGTGTTCGCCGCGCGCCACCGACGCCTTCGTTTCCGTCAACTGCGGAGCTTTTCCCGAGACTCTGCTCGAAAGCGAACTCTTCGGCTACCTCAAAGGCGCATTCACCGGCGCGAACCAGAACAAGCGCGGCCTGTTCGAAGTGGCCGACGGCGGCACCATCTTCCTCGACGAAATCAGCGAAATGACTCTGGCCATGCAGGTCAAACTGCTGCGCGTTTTGCAGGAGCGCACCGTGCGTCCGGTCGGCAGCACCAGCGAAATTTCGATCGACGTGCGCGTCATCGCCGCCACCAACCGCGATCTCGACAAGGCGGTTGCCGAAAACGTATTTCGCGAGGATCTTTATTACCGGCTCAACGTAATTCCCATCCGCGTGCCCCCGCTGCGCGAGCGCCACGAAGACATTCCGCTGCTGGCGAATCATTTTCTGAAAAAGTACGCCACCGCCGCCGGGCGCAGCATCCTGCGCGTCAATGCACCGTCGCTCGATTCCCTCTGTGGCTACGAGTGGCCGGGAAACGTCCGCCAATTGGAGAACACTGTCGAGCGCGCCGTTGCCCTTGAAACCAGCGACGAACTCCACGTCGAACTTCCCGCCGAACGCCCGAAAGCCCGCGCCGCCGCAGCCTCCGCCGACGGAGGCGCTCTGCCTGAAATCGGCGCCGACCTGACTCTTCCTGCAGGCGTTGGCATGGAAACCTACGTGGCCGGTATCGAACGCTCGCTGCTGCAGAATGCCCTCACCCAGAGCGGCGGCGTGCAAACCAAGGCCGCCGACGTCCTCGGCGTCTCCTACCGCTCCTTCCGCCATTTGATGAAGAAGTACGGATTGTAAGAGGAAAGCTCTTAGCTATTGGCTCTTGGCTTTTAGCTTGAATCCGGTCCCGGTAGGGACCGTTGAAAATAGCCCGGCGTTTCAACGCCGGGTCCGAGAAAACGAAAATTAAGACCGTCCCGTAGGGACGGCTAAAACGGTTTGTCCGCGAACGCTCCTGATTTCAGCCGTGCCTACAGCACGGGTGGGCTCGGTGTAGCCGCGTTACCCGCCAGTGAAACTGGCGGGCTATTGTCGGTAGTCCCTCCGGGACCAGCTCTAGGCCAAGAGCCAAGAGCCAAAAGCTAGCTCTTCTTCAACTGCTGCTTCCATCCCAGCACCCGCGCCTTCGCACCCTCCGCCTCGGCCTCCGGAATCATCCCTTTTTTCTGGTACAGCACCGACAGGCTGGTATGCGCCAGCACGTCGTCGGGATCGACCTCCGCCAGCCGCTGTGCCACCGCGATCGCATCGTCGTAGCGCTGCAAGTCCTGTAGAGCCCGCGTCAATCCGTGCATGGCATCGGTAAAGGTTGGATCGGCGGCCAGAGACTCCTGATAGGCAGCGACAGCTTTTTCGAGATGCCCCTCGGCCATCAGATCGAGCGCCGCATAGTAGCGGTCTTCAGCGCGTTGGCGGGCTTCTTGGCGGGAGTTTGCGTCAGACATTCGTGGAAGTCCCCAGCGGAGACTGGATTCTAACATGGGGAATGACGGTCTTAGGTCGTCGGTGTTAGTGATCTCAGACGAAACTCGTCCCCAAGACCCAACACCTAAGACCTCTTTTCCTTTGTGTGCACTCCCGCGCATTGTGTTTATGATGTCACCATGCGCTACAAGCTCCGCTTTCTGTGGAATGCGACCAGGGGCCATCGTCTGGCCCCGTGGCGAAGCCCCTATCTGCTGTGGCGTATCGAAACTTACACGGGCGTAAAAATGACGCAGATCGGTTTCCTGGAATTCTGGGAATTCATGTGGCGCGAGCGCCGCGATCTGTGGCGCTTTCTGAAATGGACCAGCGAGATGGAGCGCTACGTCCATCCCAAGCCAAAGAGTTCGTAAGGCAGTTGCCAGTTGCCGGTAGTCAGTTGCCAGAGAATCCCTACGATTTCGCTCCAGAACTGACAACTGACAACTGCTAAGCCCCTTTACCCGCCGCTGCCCCTTCACCTAAAAAAATGCTGACCTCGCTGCCCTTGCCGGCGCCGGTAACCTGCGCCGCCGCCGCGCGATTGGCCGCGATCTCAAGATATCCCATGCTCCCGACAATGCCAAAAACTTCCCCCGGTGACCCCTCAGCGTAGGTGGAGCGAATCTCGGTAATCTCGCGGCTGCCTACCACAATCTTGAATGCCCCCGGCTTGGCCGCAAACAGCGCGGGCACGTCCGCCGGCGTCACATTGGTGATGAGGTTGCCAAAGCGGTCGACTTTCAGCACCACGGCTCGGATGCGGTTCTTGTCCGTGGCTTTGGGCCGGGGCGCGGCAAAGCGCACATAATCTTCAATCTCGTCTCCGAACTTGTGGGAATCGACCAGCTTCGCCAGATACCCGGCCACCGGAGCAAATATGTCGCGCGCGTGAAAAGTATTGCTGACCGGCATGCGGAAGTAATGGTCGGAAGTGATGTGCCGCACGTGGACGCGTTCTTCCTTGGCATAGACCATCGAGAGCACGCCATTATCGGGCGCGACGAAATGGTATCCGTCGCTCGAAGCCAGAATCGGCCGCCGCGCCGTGCCCACCCCCGGATCCACGACCACCATGTGAATCGTCCCATTGGGGAAGTAGGAATAGGCCTGCGAAATCGCCAGCGCGCCATCGAGCACGTCGAAGGCCTGCACGGCGTGAGAAATATCCACGATCGCCGCGTCGGGCACGATGTCGAGAATGACTCCCTTGACCGCCCCTACAAAATGATCGGTAGTTCCGAAATCAGTGGTGAGCGTAACGATCGGACGATGTGGCAACTTTCCCTCGCTGGAAGACAAAATCCCCGAAGACAAAATTATAGGTACAGCGAAGTTAATTTGCAGGGAAGGTGCGAGTCAAGGCACGTAGGTAATGGGGGAATCTTTTGGGCCGGGTCCGAGGTTCTGTGCTATGGCGATTTATCGCCAGTCGGCACCAACGCGATTTGCTACCAGTCCCGCGACGCTTCCGACGCGCATGTGCCAGTTGTGGTCTGAGTGACCAGCCTGAAAGACAACCGATGACTTCGCCAGGCTGCACGAGGCAACCAAGCGTTGAGTTGCTGCGGAGAGACGAATTCGGTTCTTAGTTTTCCATCACCGTGCGATTCACTGTTTTGAGCGATAAGGGTGTCCCCGTTCTTGAAGTTCTCACCGTAGACTTTCAGCAGAATGCCCGTCGAACGCGGCTCATCCATCAAAGGAACCGGATACGGGGACACGGAAGCGATTGAAGGTCGCTTTGTACCTACCAAAGGGAACTCCGGAGTGGGCAGCAACGTTAGTGTTTGGGAATCAGAAACATGTTGGTCGTCTCCGTTTCGCACCCATAGTTGAAAATCGGCATCGGGTGTGGATCGTCCAACTTGGTCATCCCTGATTTGCAATTCGTTGGGCGAGATGAAAACCGGCTTCAAGGGGTAACTGAACTGAATACCACCTCCGTCGCTGACTAGAACCTGAGACTCGTCGGTAAAACCGCTTCCCAGAAGCCTGATTCTTGCTCCGGTTTGATCGCCTGCCGAAACCTGGAAGGGGTCGATGCTTGTAAGAACTGGGCGATCTTTGGACATCACTCGGATAGCCATGGACGACCCACCGCCGCCCCCTTGTTGCGTTCCCAAGTGGACTTGGGAGTCGTCTCCGACTCTTAGGGCTCCAAGATGCAGAGTGGTAGGTTTTAACAGATATCCCGTGGGAATCTGAACGCTGACGTGCCTGAGGTCAGTAAGGGTCGCGGGTAGAAACTCACGAGCGATCCAAACTTGCGGGCTCTCTTCTTCGACAAGCAGAATGTGCACATTGTGTTCAGTCAGATCTTTGCCTTCGGCTGTCACGACTGGCGACTCCGCTCCTTCTTCCATCACGATGGTTTGGTAGGGAATCAATTCTGGAACTACTCCACCTTCCACCGGCCCATTTGTGCCGATCACGACACGGGAGTCATTTGAATCATTAGGATGTTGTGGATCCTCTATTCGAATCCAGAGTGCATAAGGAGTGTCGGGTGGTTCTTCCTTTGGGGTCCACACAATCTGGCCTCTAGCTCGCACGGGCACCTTTGTTCGGAAGAGTAGCTTCGGTCGGTCCCAGACTTCGATCTGGGCCGTTGAGAAATTCTTTGGATCGGACAACTGATACACGAAGGTAGCGGAGGAATAGGAATCGTCAAAGGCTAATTTCAGGGCAATCGTTCCTGCACCAGGACAGTCGCGTTTGGCTGTTTGCGACGACGCTTGCCACGCCACGAGAAGAATGGTCAGAAGCCCAAGACTGACGTTGCGAGTGAACATACCAGTGGTGGCATTGTAGGCTAAATCTCAGCATCGCTGAGGTTACGTGCGTCACGTTTGCAGCCATTACGCTCATCGACGTCGAATGCGCTCTGCCCTACTCGTACCGCAGCGCCTCGATCGGATTCAGCCGCGCCGCCTTCAAAGCAGGGAAAAATCCCGACACGATTCCCACCAGCGACAGAATCATGAACGAGATAATCATCACCCCCATCGAAGCGTGCAGGAAGATCGCGCCCTCATGGTCGGTGGTCTTGTAGAACTCGTCGTACAGCGGCATGGGAGGAATCGCCCAGGTCAGTAATTCAGCAACCGCCATCCCGATCACGCCACCCACAAACGTGAGCACCAGCGCCTCCAGCAGAAACTGAATCAGGATGTGCCGCGGCCGCGCTCCAATCGCCTTACGCAGCCCGATTTCCCGCGTCCGCTCGGTTACCGACACCAGCATGATGTTCATCACGCCGATGCCGCCCACGGCCAGCGTGCACACTCCGATCAGCCCCAGCACGGCCTGCAGGCCGTAGGAAAAGGCGTTGATCATGGTGCGGTCTTCAATCGTGTCCCACTCCGGCGTGGCCTTGTCGTCCTTGGGATCGAAATGGTGCCGCCGCGCAATCACTTCGCGCACCGCCATGAGCGCCTTCTTGTTCAGCTCGGCCGCGGTTGGCTGAATGATGATCTCGTCAGGATCGCGTATATTTTTCAGGTCGCGCATCAACGCGAACGGAATGAAGGCGTTCTCATTGTCCGGGCCCTGATACATCGAATCCTGAATCTTATTGCGCATGGTGCCGATGACTTCAAAATCCAGCCCGCCGATTTCGACGTGCTGGCCGGCTCCGGGCGCACCCTGAAACACTTTTTTCGCTGCCTCATAGCCCAGAATCACCACCCGGTGATGATCCGCGAAGTCGCTCTCGGTGAAGTAGCGCCCGTCCGCCAGGATCAGCTTGCGCATCTGTCCGTACGGCATGTCCACGCCGCGCACCTGGATCGACACCACGCGCGTGCCAATCTTGAATCCGAAATCGCGGTCAATTTCGCCGCTCACCGCCCGCACAATCGGCACCTCGTCGCGAATCGCTTCCACGTCCTCGAGTTCGTACTTGATCGCCTTGCCCGCCCGCTGGCCGCCCGCCTGCATGCTGGTCTGCCCCGGCCACAGCACGATCACATTGTTCCCCATGTTCAGGAACGCGTTCAGCACGCACCCGCCCAGCCCCTGCCCGTAGGCCAGCAGCAGCACCACCGACGCCAGGCCCCACACGATGCCCAGCATGGTCAGCGCCGAGCGCATCCGGTCGCGCAGCAGCGACTGCCAGCCTTGCGAAATGAGTTCCTTCAGATACATGGTTTAAATTCTGTTTATCTGCCGGTCAACTTCATGGCCACGGATTAACGCGGATCGCACGGATTTAATCCCAACGACGAAATTGACTTCACGAGTTCCTAAAGCCTAATCCGTGTTCATCCGCGTTGATCGCTGATCCGTGGCGAATGAAGTTGCTTGGCGCGTCGCACCTACCCAATACTGATGTCGCCCGATCCCGTGCGCACCCGCAGCAGAGGCCCTCCGCCGCGAACTTTGCCTCGAATCTGCTTGTGCATATCGCCCACGCGGCCCTGCACCGTCATTTCGACCGGGGCGCCCACGTCGACCGTGCCTGAACTCGTAGAAATGTCGGCATCAAACGCGGCATTCCCAGGCAGCCGTACATGCACGTTCCCCGAGCCTGTGCGAATTTCCCACGAACCGCTCTGCGTGCCTTCAGCGGTGACATCGCCGCTGCCCGTTTCGCCGTGAAAACCGCCCTGAACGCCACGCGCGGTAATGTTTCCCGAGCCGGTATGCATGTCGACGTCGCCTGCTCCGGTCTCCTCAATCTCCACGTCGCCGCTGCCCGTGCCGCCTTTCACCGACCCTGCGACCTCACGCGCCCGCACGTCGCCCGATCCTGTCTGCACATGAATCTCGCCGGCAAGCTTGGTCAGCTTCACGTCACCCGACCCGGTCTGCACGTCGACATTGCCGCGCGTGCCTTCAATCATCTGATCGCCCGATCCGCTGTGGGTGCGGATCGTCGTGTCCTCAGGCACAGTAATCTCGTAATCCACCGAGATGTTTTTCATGTCTACATACTCGATGTGAACGCTGTTGCCCTCCTGGCGAATCGGAGGATTCTGTTCGATCTGGTGGACATCGGCCTCTCGGCCGCCCATCAGCCAGTGATCGCCCACGTAGATTTTGCCGTGGATTTGAACCGACCCCGATGATCCGGCGCGCACGGTCACATCACCGGAACGGGTCAGCACTTCGAGATCGACCGGCCCGCTGACCTGCAAGGTCCTGTCGAATGTGCCCTGAGGCGTGGACGAAGCAAACACAACGGTGGTGGAGAAAAGCACGACCAGCGCGATCGCAAACATCGATCGTCCAATTACGAACCGGCTGGACACAGGGGTTGAGCGAGAATCTGAACGGAAGGTGCGAGTGTTATTCATATCGTAGTGACTCCACAGGTGTCATATCCGCGGCGCGCTGGGCGGGATACATGCCCGCGGTCACGGTGATCAACGAAAGTGTCAGAATCGAAGCGACAATCGAAATCCAGGAAACAATGGGATGCGGAACAAAGTCGGGCAAAGGCAGGGCTTCCATGGCAGCGCACAAGCCGATCCCGAACGAGAGGCCAAGAATGCCGCTCACGATGGTCAGCATGGCGGACTCAGCAAAAAACTGGCGCAGAATGTCGCGCTTGGTCGCGCCCATCGCCTTCCGCGTGCCAATTTCACGCGTGCGCTCGGTCACCGACACCAGCATGATGTTCATCACGCCAATCCCGCCCAGGCACAGCGTCACGATGGCCACGCAGCCGAAAAATAAAGTCACGACGCCGAAAATTTTGTCCAGCATCTTGGCGCCTTCCATGGTGTCCCAGATAAACAGCGCGTCTTTGTCGCGCCCGTCAAAGTGGTGCACGCGCGCCAGTGTGTTGCGCACCTGCTGCACCGCCTCCTCATGTTCTTCGGGATCGCCCACTTCGAAGACGATATCGTCCAGATACCCGCGCGTAATCCCGGCTCCGGGTTTGGTGGGCGGCGGAAAATCGCGCGACACCGCCGAATAAGGCGCGAACAAATAGTCGTTGTCCGGACCGTTGTAATTCGAGTTCTGTTTTTTCTCCTGGAGAACGCCAACCACCAGATAGGGAACGCTCTGCACCAGCACACTGGCGCCGATGGCGGGCTGCCCGGGAAACAATTGCCGATAGGCCTTCGACCCCAGCACCAGCACGCGCCGGCCCTCGCTTTCGTCGTCGTCGGTAATCAGCCGTCCTTCGGAAATTTGCAGTGAGCGGAAATCCTGGTAGGACGGCCACATCCCAACCACGCCGCGGTTCGCCAGGTTGTATTGGCTGACTTCAGGAATAGTCCGCCGCAGCTCCGGGCTGACGTTCCTGACCAGATAACACTCATCGCGAATCAGTTCGGCGTCGTCGGCGTGCAACTGAATCTCCCGCCCCGCCGCCCGTCCGCCCACCTGCGAACTGGTGCGCCCGCCCCACACGATGACCAGATCCTTGCCCAGGGTCTGCATGTGCTTTTTCTGGTCGGCGCTAAAGCCGCGTCCCAGCCCCACGAGGATGATCACCGACGCGATTCCCCACACGATTCCAAACATGGTGAGGAATGTCCGCATCTTGTGAGCCCGGAAGGTGCCGAACGCCTGGCGTAGGATTTCGGAGAGAGTCATTGAGTTACGAGTCCCGAGTTACGAGTCCCGAGTTACGAGTCCCGAGTTACGAGTCCCGAGTTACGAGTCCCGAGCTGCGAATCCCGAGCCGAGAGCGCCGAGCCATGAGCATGAGGGATCGACGCGCAACTCGGGACTGGGGACTAAGAACTCGCGACTATTGCAGCACCACCTGATCGCCTTCCTTGAGCCCGCTCAACACTTCGGTCTTCGCGCCGTTCGATATCCCGATGTTGACGGCAACTTTATCTTTGCCCTCTTTGCCCTTCGGATCTGGAATCTCGACCGAGGCCTTCTTATCCTTGTCGTAAAGAATCGCGCCTTCCGGAATCTGCAGCACGTTCTTGTGTTCTTCCAGGATGATTTCCGCGTTGGCGGTCATCTCAGCCTTGAGTTCGCCGCCCGGATTCTGGATCGACACGCGCACTTCAAACGTGGTGACGTTGTCTTTCTCCACGCCCATCGGAGAAATCTTGGTCACCTTGCCGTCGAAAGTCTTGTCCTTGAACGATTCCACCTTGATGCGCGCCCGTTGACCGAGGTAGACCTTGCCAATATCGCTCTCATCCACCTTGCCCTTCACATAGACTTCACTGGTATCGCCCAGCGTCATGACCAGGGTCGCCGACGAACCCAACACTAGGATCGAGCTGACCGCGTCGCCCATTTCCACGTCGCGCGAGAGCACGATGCCATCGATCGGCGAAATAATGTCGGTATAGCTGAGCTGTTCGTCGAGTTGCTTGAGGTTGGCCTGGTCCTGCGCCACCTGCGCCGCGGCCTGCGCGATCTTCGCCTTCAGCACCGTGACCTGCGCCTTCGACACATTCTGCTTGTTCAATGCCATCGTGTAGTTCTTCTCGGCATCGTCTAGCGCAGAAGCCGAAACCACTCCATCCTTCGCCATACCGATCGCGCGGTCGTAGGCGCGCTTGAAGACGGGCACGTCCGGACCCTCGGCATCGACCTTGGCGCGCTCGAAGTCCGCCTGCGAGCTCGTCAGATTCGCCTGTGCCGCTTCCAGGGCGGCGCGCGACTGCGCGACCTGCGCCTCGATTTCTACCTTGTCGAGCTGCGCCAGAAGTTGCCCCTTCTTGACGTGGTCGCCGTAGTCCACCAGCAGATTTTTCACAATGCCGCTGGCCTTCGACTTCACTTCGACCTTCGTGATGGGCGTGACCTTGCCGGTGGCCACCACGCTCTTGGCCAAGTCACCCTTTTCCACTTTGGCCAGTTTCGACGGATCAATCTTGGTTCCGCCACGCGTCGCCGCGAACACTCCACCTGCGATCAGCAGCACAATGACTGCGACCACGCTGCCCCAAATAATCAGTTTGCGACGCTTCTTTTTATTATTCCCGTTACCGTTCACAACGCCTCCTGTAATTAGCCAAAATTGGAGAAACTGCCAGATGGAGATTGGGGGCCATTCCGCCGCCCTCATTCCCTAGTACGCGGCCCGACCTGCATTTGTTCCGACCCTTTTAAGAATTAGAGCTTCCCACCGTGATTCGTGAGCTAAGAGCCGAAAAATGACCGGGCGGTTGCCCAAGTCCCCTGCCGCCTGCCAGTTAGACAGGCCGTCTCTAAAAAGGATAGCGCATCGCCGAGGCGAATTTCGTGATTCAGGCTCGTATAAATACCTAGTCTTCACTCCCACTGGCGACTGGGTGCTGGCAACCGGCAACTGTTTGTTAGAATTACCCTTCCATGATCGCTTTTGTGCTGCTCCGGGTCTTTCTGATCCTTCTCCTGGTGGCAGCCAATGCCTTCTTCGCGGCAGCCGAATTCTCTCTGGTGAGTGTCCGCGACACTCGCATTCAGCAGCTCATCGAGTCGGGCCGCATAGGCGCGCGCATTGTCCAGCGTCTGCATCAACGTCTCGACGAAGTGGTTAACGGCGTTCAGTTGGGAATCACCATGGTCAGCTTGACCCTCGGCTGGATCGGCGAACCCATGGTCGCCCGCCTCGTCGAGAGCATGGAGTTCGTGCACCGCGTGCCGCACGCCGCCGTCTATGCCCATACGATCGCAATCGCCATCGCCTTCAGCCTGATCACCTATATGCACGTGATTCTGGGCGAACTGGTGCCGAAGACCCTGGCCTTGCAGCGTTCTGAGCAGGTCGCCCTGGCCGTCGCCGCGCCCATGGAGGCCTTTCTCACCCTCACCCGCCCCGTGCTCTTTTTTATGCGCCGCTCCGGAGGCTTGGTGCTGCGGCTCTTTGGGGCTCAGGACACGCGGCGTCGTGGCGCCATCCACTCCCCCGACGAACTGAAACTCATCGTCACCGCCAGCCGCCAGTTCGGCCAGATTCCCGAGTTTCAAGAAGAGATGATTCACAGCGCCATCGAACTCGACAGCATCACCGTCCGCGAAGTCATGGTCGCCCGGCCCGACATTTTTTCCCTGCCCTCAAGCCTCATGCTCGACGAAGCCCTGGCGCGCGTGGTCGAAGGCCAGCACTCGCGCATCCCCGTGTACGATCCGCAGCGCGGCCCCGAACATATCGTCGGCGTGCTCTATTACAAGGACCTCATGCGATGGATGCGCCTGCGCCTCAGCAACCTAGGCCAGTCCACCTCGACGCGCATCGCCCGCATGCAAATCAGCCAGATCATGCACGATGTGCTGGTTGTCCCCGAGACCAAGGTTCTTGCCGAACTGCTAGCCGAATTTAAAGAACGCCGCCGCCATCTCGCCGTGGTGGTCGACGAATTCGGCTCGACCGCCGGCGTAATCACGGTCGAGGACATCCTCGAACAGCTGGTTGGCAACATCGAAGACGAATTTGACGTCTCCCCCAGCGAACCCGCGCTCGAAGATGAATCGGTCCTGCTGCTCGAAGGCTCAGTCAACATCCGCGACCTCGAAGCCGAGTACGCATTGATCCTGCCGCGTGACGCCGGCTTCGAAACCCTCGCAGGATTTATCCTGGCCCGACTGCAAAAGATTCCAGACCTGCGCGACAGTTTCGAATACGAAGGCCGCCGCTATACAGTAGAAGAACTGGAAGGTCACCGCATCGCCAGAGTCAGAATCGAAAAGACCGCCAAGATCGAAGGCGAAGCCGAAGCGGCGAAAGGGGCAGGACACTGAAATGCCGACGATGTCAACGCCCCCAAAAGCATGTCATCCTGAGCGAAGCGCGATGGCGAGCAACGCGAGCCGTCGTGCGCAGTCGAAGGCCCCCTGCACTGCCGGCAGTCCCGCGACCGTTGTCGAGGAGATTTCCTCTCGCTGTGAGCACTCCGCGAGGCGTGCAGAGAACTCCTCTCGTGCCGCAGGAGACCACTGAGATGCAAGGGATCCTTCGACTCCGCGAGCGCTCTCGCTATGCTCAGGATGACAACGTAGGCTGAACAACCCAGAGCCACCAACTGAGAACTGTACTCCAACGCGTCGTCTACACCCTCCCAGTAATCTGGCTGGTCGTGAGCCTCGTCTTCCTGCTCATCCACCTCGTCCCCGGAGACCCCATCGCGCAAATGCTCGGCGAAGGCGCCCCCGCAGCCGACATCGCCGCCACCCGCCACGCCTACGGCCTCGACGCCCCTCTCGGCGACCAATACGTCCATTATTGGAAAGGTGTCCTCCACGGCGACCTCGGACGCTCCATCCGCTACAACCAGACCGTCACCAAGCTGATCGCCCAGCGCTATCCCTACACGCTGCGCCTCACGCTGGCATCTTTATTCGTAGCGATCATTCTCTCCATCCCCGCCGGAGTCCGCTCCGCCCAGCGCCGCAATCGCTGGGACGACCGCCTGCTCTCCGTCGTCAGCCTGTTCGGCCTGTCGTTCCCCAACTTCGCGCTCGGCCCCATCCTCATCCTGCTCTTCGCCATCAAACTCGGATGGCTTCCCGTCTCCGGCGCCGGCTCGTTCGCCAATCTCGTCCTCCCCGCGCTCACCATGGGCAGCGCCCTCGCCGCCATCCTCACCCGCATGGTGCGCACGTCGATGCTGGAAGAATTGAGCCAGGACTACATCCGCACCGCCCGCGCCAAAGGCCTGGCCGAGCGCACCGTGGTCTACCGCCATGCCCTGCGCAACGCCATGATCCCGGTGTTAACGGTGCTGGGTCTGCAGTTCGGGGCGTTACTCGCAGGGGCGATAGTGACCGAAAAGATTTTCTCCTGGCCCGGCATCGGCCGCCTCACCGTCGACGCCATCTCCGCCCGCGACTATTTCCTGGTGCAAGGCTGCATCCTGGCGATTGGATTAACGTACGTCGCAGTGAACTTCCTGACGGATGTGCTGTACTCGGTGGCGAATCCGAGGATTCGGCAATAGGTTGCCGGAGGTCAAGGTGGATGTCGATCGATGCACGGAAGTCCGACCGCACCTGGATCACCTCACCGACGAGTCGAATCTCGATCGTATCCGCAAAGAAAAGGTACTGTCTTGCGCCGCTGGGCTGATGAAGCGTGCTCGATGCACTGATCTACTTCGGACGCGGCGTCAGGGGCACGAACCAATTGAGGTCGAAGGATCAACGGTGTTGCTGCGCGACCAGAAGCCACTGCTCAGCGGAAATATGGAGCTAACCGGCGGATTCACGTTTGAAGATTTCGTTGAGGCGTTGAACGCCAGGGTCTTCTTCTGGCCCGGCACCGATGAGGGTCCGATCCTCTCGGGGAGGAATCACTTCGCGCGCTATGCAGTCGAACTCCCCGTAATGCTCCGATGCAGGTTTCAATCGTTACTGTCCGCAAACCTTGCTGCTGAACCTTTGTTTTCCATGTACAACTCAGGCGCACCACGCTGCACAAACGGAAGAAAGTCGCCTCGTGGTCCAAATACCTTCTTGAAGGCCTGCAATTTTCCGCGATCGCCGAGCAAGGTTGTAGAAGTCACGTTTATTGGAAGAGTGGAGATACCGGAGGACGCGGAGTTCGGAGCGGACCCGAAGGGACCGTCGCAAGCGTTGTTCTAGTGGCACCTGCGCGGACGCCCCGTTCTACGCGCACTTTGCGAAGCGCGGGAACGATGCCGCCCGCAGCGCCGAGTCGATCCTTGACTGTATATACAAATGCGCTAATATGTATATAGCAGCGAGGTGACACGATGGCCGTAACCATGACCACAATCCGGCTGGATACAGACCTGGCCGACGAGGCCGTGAAGGTCCTAGGAGCGAAATCTCGAACCGACGCTGTTCACATCGCCCTGCGCGAAATCGTCGCGCTGAAGCGCTTCAAAGCCTTGATGAAAAAGAACTCGGGCAAACTGAAGTTCTCCGGGCTTGATGAGTGACATCGTTATCTTCGACACATCGGTTCTCGTCGACGAGGCCCGCACAGGGCGCCACCGCAGGAAGATCGAATCGGTGGACGGCATCGTGCGCACGTCATCGGTCGTCCTCGCGGAGCTATGGCGGGGCGCCGCGACGCCGTCGGATCGCAAGTTTCTGATGGCCTTGGCGAGAAACCATCCAGTTCTGACTCCGACGGAAAAGAATTGGATCGAATCGGGTGAGATACTGGCCAGCATTCGCGCCGATCACGGCTATGCGCCGGCCAAATTGCGTGACCTCCACTTCGACGTTCTCATCGCTCTGACCGCTCGCTCCTACGGAGCCCGATTGCTGACTACGAACCGTCCTGATTTTGAACTCATTCATCACTACCGAAAGATCCGACTTGAGGTATGGTAGGAGCGGTTAAGCATGTCCACCGCCGCCATCTCGTTGCGCCGTAAGATTGCCGGCCGGATCGCTGGAAACGCCCGCCACAATCCGCTGGCAGCGACAGGCGTCGTTCTCATCGTCATCTTCGTTGTATTCGCTCTGTTCGCGCCCTGGATCGCTCCGCAGGATCCCGCCTCGATCAACTTGCCTGCGCGCCTTGACCCGCCGTCGTCCGCGCACTGGTTCGGTACCGACGAACTGGGCCGCGACATTCTCTCTCGCGTGATCTACGGGGCGCGCATCTCCATGCTGGTCGGCAGCTGCGTCGTGCTGGCCTCGCTTGCCCTAGGCCTCATCATCGGCTCTATCGCCGGATACTACGGAGGAGCGATTGACCGCTTCGTCAACGTCGTGCTGATGAACGCGTTTCTTTCGTTCCCGGGAATCCTGCTGGCCATCGCCTTCATCGCCTTCCGCGGCCCCGGCATTTTTAATCTAGTGCTCGCGCTCTCGCTCGGGGGATGGGTCGGCTACGCGCGCCTGGTTCGTGGCCAAGTCCTCGCCGCCCGTGAGCGCGAATTCGTCGAAGCTGCCCGCGCTCTCGGCGCCTCCGATCTACGAATTATTGCCCGCCACATTTTGCCCAACATTATTCAGCCGGTTGTGGTGCAGGCCGCGATCGGCATGGCCGGAGCCATCCTCGCCGAAGCCACGATGAGTTTTCTTGGCCTCGGCGTCCCTCCGCCCACCGCGAGTTGGGGAGCCATGCTCAACGACGGCCGCGCCCACCTGTTCGACGCGCCGCACCTCGTGCTGTTTCCCGCTCTCGCGGTGATGCTGGCCGTGCTCAGCTTCAACTTCATCGGCGACGCTTTGCGGGATTACCTCGACCCCCGCTCCCGCATCGAAGCGGGACTATAGGAATGGGTCGCTCGTTCAGCGTCTCTCCCGAAACCCGCACCAGCAGCGCTATTCAGCAATATCAATCCGTGCGCAGCGCCTTCATGGGGTCAATCGAGGCGGCACGCCGCGCAGGCAGCAAGGAGGCCGTCAAGGCCAGCATCAGCACCACGACCGCCGCCAGCATTAACACCAGCGGATCAAACGGACTCACACCAAACAAGAGCGACCGCAGCAGTTTCGACGCTGCGGCAGCACCCAGCAATCCCAACGCACAACCTGCGATGGCGAGCTTGGCCGCCGACGTAAACACAAGGCCCAGAATTCCCGATCGCTGCGAGCCGAGCGCAATCCGGATGGCCATCTCCTGTTCGCGAAGAGCGGCGGAGAACGCAATCACGCTATAGATGCCGAGCAGCGACAGTAGCACTGCCGCGAGAGCAAAGGCGGTAATGATTGCGGTGTTGAAGCGGCGAGGAGCTTCGCTGTCGGAAACGGCATGCTCCATGCTCTGGACCTGGGTAAGCGGCAGCTGAGGATCAATGGAGCGAACTGTGGCGCGGAGAACATTTTCCATCTGCTCCGGTTCCATGCCCGTGCGTAGTGTGACAAAGCCGCCGTTGCCGTTGAGATCCGTGGGCGAGCCCAGAGAGCCTACGGATTTTTCAAACTGTACGACCGGCTGATACCACTGCTCCTTGTTGGGAGCGTCGGGCGAGTTCTCTTTCACATCGGCGACTTCCCCGACAATGGTGACCCACGGAGTGGGCGTCTCCGGCGTGCCGATGCGGATTCGTTTCCCAATGGGATCTGCGCCGGGCCAGAAATGCTCGGCGAGCTTGTGGTTGACGATCACCACAAGTTGCGTATTTTCCGTGTCCGCGGCAGTAAACAAGCGGCCGCTCAACAACGGAATTTCCATCGCCTGCAGATAATCGCCCTGCACCAACATCATAGTTGCGAGGTTCATGCCGGCGCCCTGGGGCGGGACGTAGCCTTCCGGCACGAATGTGGTGTTGCTGCTGCCACCGGAAGCCGGCAGAAACGACGTAACTCCCACGGACTTCACTCCCGGAAGCTGCTGCAAACGTCGAATCAACTCGTCATTGAATCCATTGACCGCCGGTTGGGTGGCGTATTGCTTCTGAGGCAGCGAGTAAGCGGCCGCCAGAACATGGTCAGGCCGGAAGCCGAGATCGACGGTACGCATCTTTTCAAAACTCCGCAGCAGCAAACCAGAAGCCACAAGCAGCACCAGGGCGATTGCGATTTCGCCAACCACTAATGCGGAGCGCAGATGCGCGTGGCCGCTGCCGGCGCTGCCGGTGCGTCCACCTTCCTTGAGAGTGTCATTCACACTCGTCCTGAGGGCGGCGAAAGCCGGAGCCAGTCCGCAGACCAGGCCGGTGAGCACGGCGAGGATGATTGCGAACAAGGCGACCTGCCAGTCGAGCCCGATCTCATCAATGCGAGGCAGCGTCTCAGGCAACCGGCTTATGCCCACCCGCAACGCGACCGCGGCCAGTGCCAGACCGAGCAGGCCTCCGCTCACGCTCAAGACCAGACTTTCCAGAATCGCCTGCTGCAGCAACGCCCCGGCGCGCGCTCCCAGGGCCAGACGCACCGCAATTTCGCGGCGGCGGCGAATGGCGCGGACCAGCAGCAATCCCGCAAGATTGGCGCAGGCGATGAGCAGTACGACCACGATCGCCAGAAACAGAGTGCGCACCAGTTGACGAGCCTGCTCAACGGTTTCCTCGTGCAGCGAGCGCACCACGGCGCGTATGTGCATGCTCGCCATATAGGCGGGATAGTTGCGCATGGTCTCCTGGGCCACGCGCTGCGCATCGCTTTCCGCCTGCGCCGGGGTGATTCCGGGCTTGAGCCTTCCCACCATGTTGAAGTTCCACCCGGCTGCTCCGCTCGTGCCGAGTTCCTGTTGCGTAAAGCTCATCGGAACCCATAGCTCGCTGCTGTTCAGGTGTCCCGGCACCAGCGGGAACTCAAAGTTGCGCGGCATCACGCCGATTACCACATATGGCTTGCGGTCCAGCAGGATCTTGCGTCCCAGCACCTGCGGATCGCCGTGCAGGCGGTTTTGCCAGAGCGCGTAGCTGACTACAGTGACTTGTTCTTTTTGGTCGTCTTCCTGCTGCGTAAAGATGCGGCCCATTAGAGGCTCGACCCTCAGGGCCGGAAGCACTCCGCCCGAAAGCCGCGCTCCGTTCACCTGCGCTGGGTCGCCAATCCCGGAGAGTTCATAACCGTTTTGCGTAAACCCGCCCATGCTCTCGAAGCTGTGCGTATCGCGCGAGTAGTTTTGAATGTCCGGAGCGGTCACCCCAGCCTCGCCATTTCCTCCCACGTCAGCGCCTTGCAGAATATCTGCGACCTGCACCAGACTCTCGGGATGTGGAAACGGCAGCGGCCGCAGCAACACACCTTCGACAATGGAGAAGATGGCCGTGGTGGCGCCGATGCCGAGTGCGAGCATCAGCACGGCCGTGGCCGTAAAGCCGGGCGACTTCAGCAAATGGCGGATCGCGATCCGTAGGTTCTGGAAAGACATTCGTCGGCTCCTTGCGAGCTGGGTTGAGAGTTAACGCAGCACTTGCTGCACCAAATGCGGCGTCCAGTAAGTGATTGCCCCATCAGCATTTACTTGAGCACGGAGGAACCGGTGACAGGCGAAGCCGTCCAGATTTCGAAAACCACTGTCCGGGAACGGACATAGATCTGCTTAGCCCCTAACCGTTCTGCGCGATGGTCTTCGTCGCCGCAAGCTCCTGAAACTGCGTCGGATCGAGTTCTTGACATAAATTGCAAATTGCAATATACATATTGCTAGCAGGAATATAGCTGAAGGGGCGAGCCGGTGAAGCTGGGCGAGAAAATTCGGTATCTGCGCGAAGTTGAAGGCTCGCTGCGTGGCTTGGGGCGTCCCATGACGCAGCTGGAGTTGGTGCGCGCCATCCGCGAAGAAGCAAACAAGGGCAAAGGCCGCGCCAAAGGCCTCGGGAAGGGCGCTTCCATCAGCCAGTCCTATCTCTCGCAGATCGAGAACGGAGCGCGCCCGCATATGACGCAGTCGTCGCGCGCGCTGCTGGCGAAGTTTTTCAAAGTCCATCCCGGCTTTCTGGTGGATGACCCGGACGGCTACCACGCCGAGTTGACTTCCGACCTGCGCACCACCGAAGGCCAACTCGACGTCTGGCTGCTGCAGGGTTCGGAGAAGTTCGCGAACGATCCGGAGGTCAGCAATGTGCTGATCAAGGCGGCGCGCGAAAAAGACACGCGCCGATGTTTCCTGCTGTTGGGCGCGATTCTCGACACGCCGGGACTGGCCGACCGCCTGCTCGAGGCCTTGCGGCCAGAACTCGCAGCACGCAACGGCAACCATCCCCATCGCGGGACTTCGACCAGGGCTGGGAATGGGAATGGGGAAGGGAGGCGAATCCGGTGACCGGAACAATGACTGCAGCCAAAATCGACTGGTCGGACTTTTATTTGATCTGTTTCGCGATCGGCTTCTGCTTCAGTTTTTTTTCGTTCGTGTTCGGCGGATCGCGTTTCGGACGCCTGCATTTGCCGCACTTTCACGGACACGCTGGGCACTTGCCGGCAGCGCATGGCCCGATGGGGCATGTGCCTGTCGCAGGTCACGCACCGGCGACGCACGGACCGGCGGCATCGCAGGCGCCAGGCGCGGATTCGGCGGCACGCAGCGCCAGCGTTTCGCCATTTAACTTCGTCACGCTCACGGCGTTCCTGGCGTGGTTCGGGGGCACTGGATATCTGCTCACCCGCTTTTCGTCGGTGTGGGTCGGCATGGGGTTGCTGTTCTCGGTGATCAGCGGACTCGCTGGCGGCGGAATCATTTTTCTGTTCCTCAGCCGGGTGCTGATGTCGGACGAGGAGAACATGGATCCCGCCGACTACGAAATGGTTGGCGTGCTGGGCCGGGTCTGCGTTTCCATCCGCGAAGGCGGAACCGGCGAAGTCATTTATTCGCAGGTGGGAACGCGCCGCGTTTGTGGCGCGCGCAGCGAGGACGGTAACGCCATAGCCAAGGGCAGCGAGGTCGTAGTCACGCGCTACGAGAAGGGGATCGCGTACGTTCGCCTGTGGAGCGAAATGTCGGGAGACCAATAAGCGACGATCAGTAAGGGACGATCAGTAAGAGACCGTGGTCGACTGCTCTGTGCTCGGAGACTCTATGAATCGCAAGTACTACAAACCGCTGACCTGGCTGATGTGGCTGGCCCTGCCCATCACGGCGCTCAAGTACTGGCGGGTATGGGACCGCCTGCCCCTGCGGATGGCAGTGCACTTCGACGCCAACTGGCAGCCTAATGGCTACACGTCGCGCGAAGGCGCGCTGATGCTGGGCCTGGGCATTATGGCGGTCATGCTTTTGTTTTTCACGATCGGAGCGCTGATCGCGAACACCCTGAAGCCGGCGGTGGCATGGCCGCTGCTGCTGACTTTTTATCTCGGCCTTGGGTTCTTGTGGTTCGCCAACAACTGGATTGTCGAATCGAACTTGAAGTCGCCGCCGGCCCACTCGGAGTTGGTGGGCCCAAGTTCCCCGGTGGCTTGTGACTCGCGCGACGCAACGGTTTTCACACTGCATTCGTAAACCGCATTCGTAAGAGGAGGCGTTATGGGATTGGGATTGTCGTCAATGGTCACGATCTGGATTTTTGTCGGGCTTGGGGTGATGGTCATCCTGTTCCTCATGAGCGGAATGGCCAGGCTCTATCGCAAAGCCGGTCCGCACGAAGCACTCATCGTGTATGGCCTGGGCGGAACGCGGGTTGTGCAGGGTCACGGCACACTTGTTTTCCCCATGGTGCAAGTCTGCAAGGATCTTTCACTCGAGCTGATGTCGTTCGACGTAGCTCCGCAGCAGGATCTGTATACCAAGCAAGGTGTCGCCGTGACGGTTGAAGCCGTGGCGCAGATCAAAGTGAAGTCCGATCGCGAGTCGGTGCTGACTGCGGCCGAACAATTCTTAACCAAGTCCGATCAGGAGCGCGAAGGCCTGATCCGGCTGGTCATGGAAGGCCATCTGCGCGGCATCATCGGCCAGCTTACGGTGGAAGAAATCGTGAAGCAGCCGGAGATGGTTTCCGACCGCATGCGCGGCACTTGCGCCGAAGACATGAACAAGATGGGCCTGGAAGTGATCTCGTTCACCATTAAAGAAGTGCGCGACAAGAACGAATACATCACCAACATGGGCAAGCCGGACGTGGCGCGCATCAAGCGCGATGCCGACGTGGCCACGGCGGAAGCCGATCGCGACACTGCCATCAAGCGTGCGGCGCTGCAGCGGGAGTCCGCCGTCGCCAAGGCGCAGGCCGATCAGGAGCGCGTGCTGGCTGAGACCTTGTCAATGGCCAAGCAGGCGGAAGCGCAGCGTGATCTCGAAATCAAGAAAGCGCAATACCTGGAAGTCACCAAGCGCCAGCAGGCGCAGGCCGATAAGGCGTACGACATCCAGACCAACATCATGCAACAGCAAGTGATCGCTGAATCGGTGAAGGTGCAGCAGATCGAGAAAGAGCAACAGGTCAAGGTACAGGAGGCGGAAATCAACCGCCGCGAGAAGGAATTGATCGCAACCGTGCTGAAGCCAGCCGAAATCGAGCGTCAGCGGATTGAAACTCTCGCAGCCGCCGAAAAGCAGCGGCTGATTGCCGAAGCCGAAGGCCAGGCGTCCTCGATTCGCGCGCAAGGCGAGGCGGAAGCGGAAATCATTTTCAAGAAAGGTGAGTCCGAAGCCAAGGCGATGAACGTGAAAGCCGAGGCGTTCCAGGAGTACAACCAGGCAGCGGTACTCGACCGCTTGTTCGCGAGCATGCCGGAGATCGTGAAGGCGCTGGCCGCTCCGCTGGCCAACGTCGACAAGATCACGATCGTGTCGACCGGAAACAGCACCGAGTCGGGCATGAACAAAATCACCGGCGACATCACCAAGATGGCGGCGCAAGTTCCGGCGCTGTTTGAAACGCTCTCGGGCATGCCGCTGGCGGAGCTGATGAGCAAGGTTCGGCTGATCGGCGACAAAGCATCGAAGCCAAGCGATGCTCCGAAAAACTAACCAGCTCGTGGAGCGGCGGACGCTTTCGTCCGCCGCAGCGAGCGCGAAGCAACAAAGCTGACAGCTGATAGCTGATAGCTGATAGCTAAAAAAGGAGTCCACCATGGCATTACTAGAGCGCGTATCCACACTGGTCCGGGCCAATCTCAACGACCTGATCGACAAGGCCGAGGAGCCGGAAAAAATGATCAAGCAGGTCATCCTCGACATGCAGAACCAGCTTCTGCAGGTCAAGACGCAGGTCGCGATCGCCATCGCCGACCAGCACCTGCTCGAACGAAAGCAGAAAGAAAACGAAGAGAAAGTCGCCGAGTGGATGCGCAAGGCCGAACTCGCCGTCGACAAAAAAGAAGACGACCTGGCGCGCGCCTCGCTGCTGCGCGTGGAGAGTTATCGCGAACTCAGCGACAACTTCACCCAGCAGGTGAGCGACCAGAAAGCGCAAGTGGAGAACCTGAAGTCCGCCCTGCGCCAGCTGGAGCAGAAGCTGACCGAAGCGCAGGCCAAAGCCGACGTCCTAATCGCGCAGCATCGCCGGGCCCGCGCTGTGAGCAAGGCCAGCGATGCCCGCCTGGCCTCAGGCGACGGCTCGAAAGCGGCGGCGTTTGACCGCATGAAGCGCAAAGTAGCGCACTCTGAGGCAGTGAGCCAGGCGAAATCAGAAATCGCCGGTGACAACCTCGACGACCGCCTGGCCGCGCTCGAAAAAGAAGACCGCATCGAGCAGTTGCTGGCGGAGTTGAAAACGAAGCGTGGAGCGTAGCGCGCTTGGTGTCGCAATAATCGTGTGGCACGGGCGCTCTTGCCCGCGACTGCCGTTAGCAAACATCCGGTCGGGCGCGGTTTCACGTGCACCGGATGACGTGGTCCGATCTTGGAGGCATCATGATTCGGGGTAGAAGTTTATTCACCGCGGCGGGCTCGTTGGCCCTGGCAGTCGGGATTGGCCTGCAACTCTGGATGTCCGGCAGCTTTGCCCATTTCGCCGGCGGCTTTCTCCTGGGCGTTTCCATCGCGCTGCTGATCCTGGGTCTGGCCCAGCCATCGCGGCGCGTGTCGAGATAAACCAAGGGCTCGTCAAGAGTGCATCCCTGGCATCCATTGACGGGCCTGCCCGCATCTCTCTATTCTCATAGTGATCCAGTTCGGCGATCCCAGTTCGGCGATCCCAATTCAAGGACGGTACATGAAGAAGCTTGCAATCCTGATCGTGCTGGCACTGCCCCTCGCTATTAGCGGCTGCGGCAGCACCACCCTGGCCAACACGCCCGTCGATACGACGACTACTGGGAGTTGGGAAGCCGAGCTGACCGGAGGCACCGGCGCAGCCAGCCAACTGAATTTCGTGACCTCCTTCACCGTGACCGACAACGGCTCTGGCCCGAACCTGGCCCTCGACATTACCGGCTTCAACTTCTTCAATGCCGGAGCCTGCTTTATCAATGGTATAGACGCCTCCACAGAAGCCGGCACGGCCACGTTCTCCGCCGCTACGGGGACGGATCAAGTCACGGGCCAGCTGTCGTATACCATTACCTCGCACGCACCGGCGGGCAACGTCCTAACGCTGAACAGCTACACGGATGGCCTGACCGGTACATCGACGAATGGAACCTCGTCGATCATCGGCACGATGACCAACGGAGTTGTCGTGGGGACCTGGACGTTGACCGGCGGGACAGGCTGTACGGGTAGCGGAACTTTCCTCATGTGCGAAGGCACCAATAGCTGCACTGCTCCATCCCCGTAAATCTCTTGCTCTTTCTTTCGGCTGCGCTTTCCGTTGCGCGCCCTTCCTTCCGCTCGCCTCGCTGCTATACAGTTGAGAGCGATGAAGCGCTCGCTGCAACAGATTGCTGACGCGGTCGGGGCCCGGCTGATTGGGGATGGCCGCGTCGAAGTGAGCGCCGTGGCCAGCATGGAATCGGCGTCGCCCGAGGACCTCGTCTTCGTCGACGACGACAAACATCTGGCAGCGGCTCTGCGGTCCCGGGCGGGCGCGATCATCGCGGGGGAATTCGCAGTAGAGTTCGCAGCTAAGTTCCCAGTAAAGTCCGCGGCGGGGCCCGGCGCGCGCCCGTTGCTGATCAGCGATCATCCAAAACTTACCTTTGCCCGCGCCGCGCGGTTGCTGCGGGAGGAATTGCCGCTCCATTCTCCTCTACACCACGATGCTGCGCAGCAGGGAACTTCGCGGCAGGGAAGCGTGCACTCCACAGCAGTAATCCATTCTTCGGCTGTACTGGGTCACGGTGTTGTTGTCGAAGAACGGGCCGTGATCGGCGAACAGGCGCAGATCGGAGACAACACGCGGATTGGCGCGGGTTGCGTGATTGGCGCCGATGTGCGCATAGGGTCCAGCTGCGAGATTTATCCCAACGTCACAATTTATCCCGGCACCGCGCTGGGCGACCGCGCGATCGTACATGCCGGCGCTGTGCTGGGCAGCGACGGCTTCGGCTACGTACGCGACCGCAAGTCCGGACGCTATGAAAAATTCCCGCAAGTGGGCTGGCTTGTGATTGGCGACGACGTCGAGATCGGCGCTAACACGACCATCGATCGTGGCGCGCTCGATGAAACCCGCATCGGGCGGGGAACGAAGATCGACAACCTGGTCCACATCGGACACAACTGCCAGATCGGTGAGGATGTCGTGATTGCGGCGCAGACCGGCCTGTCAGGAAGCATTGTGATCGAGAACGGCGTCGTCCTCGGCGGGCAGGTTGGAATCGGCGAACATGCCCGCATCGAAGAAGGCGTCATGCTCGGAGGCCAGGGCGGTGTTCTGCCTCACAAAGTTTTGCGCGGCAAAGGCGTCGCGTTCTGGGGAACGCCGGCGCAGCCCGTGCGCGAATATCTGAAGCAACTGGCAACGCTGGCGCGGCTGACGAAGAAGTAAAGAAACCGGCGTTCCGCTACCGGCGTCCGGCATCCGGACTAGCAAGCGGTCGCTGAATAGCGGAAGCCGTGAGCCGAATTTATGGCAATTGTCGTCATCGGCGGACATTCGCGCAACGTCGGCAAGACCAGCGTAGTCGCCGGCCTGATCGCGGCGCTGCGTGAGTTCGACTGGACCGCCGTCAAGATCACGCAGCACGGGCATGGTGTGTGTTCGGCGAATGGCGAGGCCTGCGACTGCGCGACCGCCGACCATTCCTGGGCAATCTCCGAAGAGCGCGACCGGGCGGGCGAATCGGATACTTCGCGTTTTCTCGTGGCCGGAGCAGTGCATGCCCTGTGGGCGCGGACCGAGCAGGGCCGTCTGGCCGAAGCGATGCCAGATTTGCGCCGGCGCCTGGATGGCGCACGCAACGTGATCATCGAATCGAACAGCGTGTTGAAGTTCCTACGGCCGGATTTGTATCTCACGGTGCTCGATCCCGCAACCGCAGATTTCAAAAACTCGGCGCGCGAATTTCTGGACCGCGCCAGCGCCGTAATCCTGCACGAAACACCAGATGCCACAGCCTGGCAATCCGTCTCCCTGAAGCCGGTAGCGGAGCGCCCGGTATTCCGCATCACCCCTCCAACCTACGTCACGCCAGAAATTGCGAATTTCGTTCGCGCAAACCTGAAAACAAATTCCCTCGTCCGAGGCAGTTAACAACTGGCAACTGCTCTTTGTTATCCTTTCCCGTGCGGCAAATTCACTACAGCGCCTGGCTCTTGGTCGTTGCATCGGCCATTCTGCAGGCCATCATCTTTCCTCTTCCCGGCATTTACGTCCTCTCGTGGGTTGCACTCGCCCCGATGATTGTTGCGCTGCTGCGGGCGCGTCCGGCGGGCGAACTCGAGGTTGCCGGTTCCGTGAAGCTGCGTCCCGCAACGCCCGGCCAGGGATTTCTTTTGGGCTACGCGTGCGGCATCCTCTGGTACGCGAGCACCTGCTACTGGATCTACGACACCATGCGCCAATTCGGCGGCCTTAGCGCGGCCGAGGCGCTGCTGGCTCTTTTTCTTTTCTGCTGCTATCTCGGGCTATATCACGGTTTGTTCGGTTTGCTCTTCAGCTTGCTGGCAAGAAATCGCCCAGCCCGCGACCTGCGCCTGCCGCTGGCGCTGGCTCCGTTTTTATGGGTCGCCGTGGAGCTGGCGCGCACCCGCATCACAGGATTTCCCTGGAACCTGCTGGGCATCGCCCAGGTCGACAACGGTCCACTCACCCGCATCGCGGCCTCGACCGGCGTCTACGGCATCTCGTTTGAGATTGCGCTGGTCAATGTCGCTCTGGCCGCGGCATTTCTCGTCCCCCGCGAGAAGCGCGGAGCCATGCTGGCCGCGGCTTTGGCGGCAGCAGCCGTCCTGCAGGCAGGAAGATTGATCGACGCTCCTCCGGCGCGTGCCGATCGCACGGCGCTCCTGGTGCAACAGAATATTCCGGTCTCGGCCAACTGGACGTCGGTCTATTTTCAGCAGACGCTTGCCGACCTCACTGATCTGACCGTTGCATCGGTTGCGCAACAACCTCCCGGCACGGTCGATCTAGTGGTTTGGCCGGAGTCGCCGGCTCCCTTTTTCACCAACGATTCCAGATTTCGCGATACGGTCAGCAAAATGGCTCGTAACACGAAGTCGTGGACCATCGTTGGGTCGATCGGAAACGACGCTCCTCACCCGACCGAAGACACGCCGCTGCGCAATTCCGCGGCGTTGGTCAGCCCCACCGGCGACTGGACCGCTCGCTACGACAAGATTCATCTGGTGCCATTCGGAGAGTACCTGCCGTATCCGAGCTTGTTTTCGTTCGCCGGAGGCTTGACGCAGGAAGTTGGCAGATTCCAGAGCGGCACATCGCGCCGACCGATAGAGGCTGCAGGCACACGCCTCGGCGTTTTCATCTGCTACGAATCCATCTTTCCTGACGAAGTCCGGCAGTTCGCCAACAGCGGCGCGCAGGTTTTCGTGAACATGTCGAATGATGCCTGGTACGGCGACAGCGGCGCCTACGCGCAGCATTTGAACCAGACCCGCATGCGCGCCATCGAAAACAATCGCTGGCTGCTGAGCGCCACCGACACTGGGGTCACAGCTTCCATCGATCCCTGGGGACGAGTCGTCGCGCGGCTTCCGCGAAAAGACCGGATCGCCCTAGTCGCGCCCTACGCGCTCACTTCCGATACTACCTTCTACACCCGCCACGGCGACTGGTTTGCGTATGGGTGTGCGATAATTTCTTTAGGAGCGCTGCTCACGCGCTTTAAATTCTCCCGGAAATCGCTCCAAAAACCGCAAGAAAAGGCTGACTCGTCCTCATGAATCAAGAGCTGGTGCTGGAATACGAAAAACTCAGCAAGAAGGTCCACGAACTTCGGGAGTATCTTTGACGCGGAGAAAGTCCGTCCGCAACTAGCCGAAATTGAAAAGCAGTCCGCCGACCCGAACCTGTGGTCGAATCCGCAGCGCTCGCAGCAAGTCATGCGCGAGAAAAAACGGCTGGAGCACGTGCTCGCCAACGACGTCGACCTGGCCCGCCGCAGCGATGACATTGCCGCCTACTTCGATCTCTCCAAAGAAGGCGAGAACGTTGACGCCGACTTGCAACGCGAAATCGGCGCGCTCCGCGAGTTGCTCGACCGCCTCGAAACCGAAACGCTACTCTCCGGCGAAAACGACGCGCGCAACGCCATCGTCACCATTCATCCCGGAGCCGGCGGCACCGAGTCGCAGGACTGGGCCGACATGCTGCTGCGCATGTACCTGAGATGGGCCGAGCGGCGCGGGTTTGAGACCGTGCTCTACGACTACCAGCCCGGCGAGGAAGCGGGTCTGAAGTCGGCGACGTTCGCGGTGAACGGCGAGTACGCCTTCGGCCTGCTGCAGAGTGAAATCGGCGTGCACCGCCTGGTGCGCATTTCGCCATTTGATCAGGCCAAGCGCCGGCATACTTCGTTTGCCAGCGTCTATGTTTCGCCGGAAATTGACGAGAGCATCGAAATTGTCATTAAGCCGGAAGACATCCGCATCGACACTTACCGCTCCAGCGGCAAGGGCGGGCAGCACGTAAATACCACCGATTCCGCCGTGCGCATCACGCACATCGCGACCGGCCTGGTCGCCAACTGCCAGAATGAACGCTCGCAACACAAGAACAAAGAACGCGCCATGAGCATGCTCCGCTCGAAGCTCTACGAATTCGAAATGGAGAAGAAACGCGCCGCCACCAAGAAAATCGAAGACTCCAAACTCGACATCGAATTCGGATCGCAGATTCGTTCCTACGTGCTCCAGCCCTACCGCATGATTAAAGATCACCGCACCAAGACCGAAGTCGGTGACGTCGATCGCGTCATCGATGGCGACCTGCAGCCTTTCATTCGTGCGTATCTCCTGGCACGACGGGGAGAGAAGTCGTGAAGAGAAATGCGGCAAAGAAAGCCGCGAAAAAAAAGTCCGCCATAAAGCTCGGTCCACGCTTTCTGCAGGCGTTCGTATTCGCGGCCGAGCAGCATAAAGGCCAGATGCGCAAGGCTTCCACGATTCCCTACATCGCGCACCTGATGGGCGTAGCGTCTCTCGTACTCGAGGCTGGGGGCGACGAAGATCTGGCGATCGCTGCCTTGCTGCACGACGTGGTCGAAGACTGCGGCGGCGCGCCCATGCTGAAAGAAGTCCGCCGCAAGTTTGGCAAGCGCGTGGCCAAGGTGGTCGACGGCTGCACTGATACAGATACCGGCACCGATCCCAAACCGCCGTGGCGCGAGCGCAAGGAAAATTACATCCAGCGCCTGAAAAAAGCCGACGCGGACACGCTCCTCGTTTCGGCCGCCGACAAGCTGAACAACGTGCGCTCCATCCTCAGCGACTACCGCGCCATTGGCGAATCTATCTGGTCACGGTTCAACGGTGGACGCGAGGGCGCTCTTTGGTACTATCGGACTTTGCGGGACCAATTTCTCCGGCACCCGCGAAATCGCATCACTCGAGATTTGGAATTGGCCGTGAACGAGCTCGAAACACCGGTCGCAGGCCACGAAATTTCTGGCGGTTGAAGTTCTCTAATCGCATCTAACCGTAGTCGAGGCATGAGGTTATGGCTCGCACCATCGATCAAATCCGCGCCAACAAACTGCCCTCCAACATGATGCAGTTTGCCGCGCGGGGCGCGCTGCAAGTCGCGGCGGCCGAGAACATCGAAATTCTCGTCTATCTTGCCAAGCACAACCCGGTGTTCGGCGAACTGGCTCGCATGACCCTGGCAGGCTGGGACGAAAAATCTTCGCTGGCCGCGGCCGCCGACCCTCAAACTCCGCGTGAAGTGCTGGACTATCTCATCTCGCCCGACAATTTGCGGCCGCCGTTGCTGCCCGCGCTGCTGGAGAATCCGTCCGTCGCTGAGGCTCAGGTGGCGAAGCTCGCGATTGGCGCTTCCCGCGACTCGATCACAGCCATGCTCAACAGCAAGCGCGTGCGCTCGCTGCGGACCGTGCTGCAGAATCTCAAATCCAATCCATTTCTAAAGAAGGAAGAAGCGGAAGAACTGAAGAAGTTGTCCGCCCCTGCTGTCGTTCTCTCCGTGTCCGCCGCCGCGCCTGCCGTGTCCGCCCCCGCGGCCGCGCCAGCAGTCCAAAGGCCGGCCGCAACGACTGAAACGCCGGAGTTCACAGTGACTCCCGAGTCCACAGAAGCCACTCCGGAAGCCGGCGCTGACGACGCGGCGGACGAGGGCGGCGCCGACGACGAGACGGTCTCTGCTTACCTCAAAGAACACGACCACGACATTGCCGCGGAGGGCGAGAAGCCCTTCCACGCCGTGGGCGGAATTGTGGAACTGCTGGGCGCGGATTATTTCCCGGTCACGCAATCGGCCGACGCGCCTCCACCCGATCCAACGCCCGAGCCAGTTCCAGCGGCCGCCCCCAAAGCCGCTCCAGCCAAGCCCCAGGTGCCCGCCAAGCGCGACAACGCGCTTCAGAAAATCAACCGCCTCGACGTGAAAGGGCGCATCCAGTTGGCTTTGAAGGGCAACAAAGAGGAACGCTCGCTTCTGATTCGTGACGGCACAAAAGTCGTGGCGCTGGCCGTGCTCGAAGCGCCCAAGCTTTCGGATGGCGAAGTGGAAAAATTCGCCAGCCAGAAAAACGTGCTGGAGTCCGTGCTGCGCCAGATTCCTCTGAAGCGCCGCTTCATGAAAAATTACAAAGTCGTGCGCAACCTGGTCGCCAACCCGCGCACGCCGCTCGATCTGGGCCTCGGTTTAATGAAACACCTGTTGATCGCAGACCTGAAGAATATCGGGGGCAACAAGGATGTTTCGGAGACGGTCCGCAAACTCGCTCTGAAAATGTATAAGCAGAAAGAAGATCAAGCGAACAAGAAGTAACTGGTCGTCAAGTAGAAGCTCGTCCCACTCCCCGCCATGGCCCAACCGGATCCCATTACCGAACTGCTCAGGCGTGCCAAGACGATTGCCGGCGTCGGCCTCTCCTGTAATCCCATGCGGGCCAGCCACGGCGTCTCGGCCTATATGCAGAGCCACGGATACCGCATCATCCCGGTCAATCCGCAGATCGAAGAGTGCCTGGGCGAGAAGGCATACGCGTCACTTCTCGATATTCCACAAAATGCGCCGGCCAAAATCGACATCGTAAATATTTTCCGCCGCCCTGAGTTCGTGGAAGAGATTGTCGACCAGGCCATCCAACTGAAAGTCCCCGCCATCTGGATGCAGGAAGAAGTAATCCACGAGCAGGCCGCGGCAAAAGCGCGCCAGGCAGGCATCTTCGTCGTGATGGACCTCTGCATCCTCAAGGAACATCGCGCGCGCTTCCGATAAGCCGCCGAAACCTTCCGCAGAGGGACTAAGCTAGACTCGTGTCACTCGAGGAGGCTCCTTGAATTCCGACGCAACCCTTCCGCCCGCCGAATCACTATCATCAACGCCAGTCCCATCCCCATCAATCCCACCCACGCCGCCCTCGACGCTGCGGACGATCTTCATCGGCAAAGACGGCCTCCGCGCCGGTTGGAGCCTGCTTATCTTCATCGCCATACTGGCCACCATCGCCATCAGCGTAAACGTCATCGGCCACAAGCTGTATCCGCCGGCTCCCAAGGCGGCGAATGCCGCTCCACAAACATCCGCTACGCCGCGCTTCGCGATCCTCTCCGAGTCCATTCCGTTCCTCGTAGTCTTCTTCATCACCTGGATTATGTCGAAGATCGAGCGCCGCCCCAACTCCGTCTATGGCTTCGGCGACAGCCGCAAGTTCGCGCACTTCTTCGCTGGCCTGGCGTCGGGAGTCACCTGTCTCTCGCTTCTTATCCTGACCCTCTGGAAAACCGGACTCCTCGTCTTCGATGGCCGCCTGCTCTTTGGCAGTGACATTCTGCGCTACGGAGCAATCTGGCTTCTCGCCTTTTTCCTGGTCGGATTGCTCGAAGAGTACCTCACTCGTGGCTACCTTCAATACACGCTCACCCGCGGTTTGGCCGGCTTCTACGAGTGGGCCTTCAAGACCCGCCACAGCCACGCCCTGGGATTCTGGACCGCAGCCATCATCATGTCCATCCTCTTCGGCCTCGGCCACAGCAACAACCCGGGCGAATCGCCCATCGGCTTGCTCTCAGTCGGCCTCGCCGGCATGGTCTTCTGCTTCAGCCTTTGGCGCACCGGCTCTCTCTGGTTCGCCATCGGCCTGCACACTTCGTGGGACTGGGGCCAATCCTTTCTCTACGGAGTCGCCGATAGCGGGAGGATGGCTGAACACCACCTCCTCGCCACGCACCCTGCAGGCAAGCCGATTTTGAGCGGCGGAACTACGGGCCCCGAAGGCAGCATCTTCATCGTCGCGATCCTGGCCCTCATCAGTCTCATCATTCTCTTCACCGTGCCCCGCACCCGCTCCGGTGCCCAGTAAGAGCAATGTGGGGCGGACGCTGTGGGGCGGACACTCCTGTCCGCCGCCTTTGACGTTGGTTTCGCACGGGGTTCTTCCGGAAGTAAATTCAAACACGGCAATTCGAACCAGCAAGTTCGAACCTTGCCAGTTCAAACCAGCGAATCGTACCAGCGAATTAAAAGTCAAAGGCGGCGGACAGGAGTGTCCGCCCCACAGGAACGAGCCTCAGGATTCTGTCTTTGGTGGCGGAGCGGCGCGTTCGCGGGCAGCTGAGCTCTGGCGCTTGATTTCTTCCATCCGCTCGCGGATGCGTTTCTCAATGCCCTCATTCGTCGGCCGGTAGTAGACGCGATCGCGCAGATTATCGGGGAGGCATTGCATGTCCGCGACCTTGCCCTCGAGATCGTGCGCGTATTGGTAACCCTGGCCGTAGCCGAGGCCCTTCATGAGTCCAGTGGGAGCGTTGCGCAGATGCAGCGGGACGGAATCAGCCGCAGTCTGCTCCACATCCTGCAGAACCGCGCCGTAGGCGGTGTAAAGCGCGTTCGACTTGGGAGCGACCGAGAGATACACGACAGCCTGAGCCAGCGCCAGATTGCCTTCCGGCATGCCGATAAAGTCGACCGCGTCGCGCGCCGCCATGCACAAAGCCAGCGCGTTAGGATCGGCCAGTCCAATATCTTCCACAGCCATGCGCACCACGCGCCTCGCTACGTAAAGCGGATCTTCTCCGGCCTCGAGCATGCGTCCCAGCCAGTACAGCGCCGCATCGGGATCGCTGTTGCGCACCGACTTGTGCAGCGCGGAAATCAGGTTGTAATGTTCCTCGCCGGATTTGTCGTAAAGCAGAATGCGTTTCTGCAGCGCATCGCGGACGATCTCGTCAGTGATCTCATGAAAAGTGGTTACCTCAGAACTGGGTGCCCCATTTCTCGCGTCTTTTGCGAGAAGTGGGGATTTTGCCAGCCCCGCCGCGACTTCCAAAACGTTGTAAGCGCTGCGTGCATCTCCACTCGTATAGCTGGCAATCTTCTTCAGCACATCGTCAGAGGCCGTCAGATTCTTATCCCCAAGCCCGCGCTCGCGGTCGGCAAGCGCACGCCTGAGCAGCAGCACGATCTGGTCTTCCGTGAGCGGCTTAAGCACGTAAACCCGACAGCGCGAGAGCAATGCCGAATTGATTTCGAAGGACGGATTCTCAGTGGTTGCGCCAATCAGCCGAATGTTTCCTTTTTCCACGTGCGGCAGAAAAGCATCCTGCTGGGCTTTGTTGAAGCGATGAATCTCATCGATGAACACGATGGTGCGCGTGCCATACTGCCGCGCGCGCTCGGCGTCGGCCATAACCTGTTTGATCTCTTTGATTCCGGCCAGCACCGCGGAGAATTCAATGAACTCCGCCTTAGTCAGGTGCGCGATAATCTTCGCCAGCGTGGTCTTGCCCGTGCCCGGAGGACCCCAAAAGATGAGCGAGCCGGTATCGTCGCGATCGACCTGCGTGCGCAGCGGCTTGCCGGGGCCGATCAGGTGCTCCTGTCCAACATACTCGTCGAGCGTGCGCGGGCGCATGCGATCGGCCAGCGGCCGCGTCGCGTCAGCCGCGCTGCCGGCATTCGGGATGGGTTGGAAGAGACTCATGAAAGCTCTTACGCTTTGGGCGCAGATTCCAGCTTAACTCATCGAGCGATCGAGTCAGAAACTGTCATCCCGACCGGAGCCTGACCTTCCCGGAAGGGAAGGTCAGGCGAAGTGGAGGGACCTGTTGTTTCCCGCGTAAGTCGCTGAGTCTTCATGGAAATGATTTGAAAAAGTTTGCAAGTGATTGAAATGTCGTAGTACGGCCCTGCCCGTAGGACGCACGATCTTCCAGAGGTGGACGCATTGGCCTGTCCCGAGCAACGATCGTCGCTGCCAGGGCCGTTTCCTGCCCCGGAAAGGCCATTGTAGAGGTCAATCTTGGCAGGCAAAACGCGCAGGGGGAGATGACGGGTAAATTATACGTACAAATAACGTAATACGTAATCATGCGTACATTTCCTTTACAGCGCAACTGCCCTCATCGTGTCCAGGAATTGCAGCTCCCGCGCGGCGGGCAGCGCCCCAATCTCCGCTGCGTACTGGTAGAACAACCGCAAGCCCTCCAGGCAGCCCGCATCGAGCTGGTAGTGAATGTTCTGGGTCAGGTAACTCCTCACGTCGGCCTCACTTATGTCGAGTCTAGGGGCCCATTCGCGAGCGATCTGGTTCAGGTTGGCAGGTTCCAGTCCGTGATCGCGCGAGTGCTGAAACACGCCCGGCAAGTCCAGCGACGGGTCAGCTTCCGCCAGAGAATCCGTGCGAACCGCCCAGAAAGCGAACACAAAAGGCTTGCCGGTATGCCGAATCCATTCTTCCGCCAAGTCGAGCGTATGGTAGCGGGCGCGGTCAATCTGCAGGGCGGGGTCACCGATGAGCAAGCCAGCATCGTTAGCGGCCAGCATGCTGTCAACATCAGGCGCCATCGCGGTATAAATCCTGCCGCCGCCCAGCCACTTTTCAAACAGAATTTTCGTCAGTGCCACCGAGGTCAGCGAAGAAGTATCGAGCGCGACGGTGCGAACGTTCTCGATCGGAACCTTGCTGACCAGCAGAATCGACCGCACCGCGCGCCGCGACGCGATCGCCACTTCGGGCAATATCTGCAGCCCTGGAATCTCGGCATAGGCCGCTGCCGGAATGATGCCGACGTCGGCCGTCCCCTCCGCCAGCGCGCGCGCGCAAGCCGACGGCAGCGTGTAGGAGATATCAAAATCTCGGCCAGACTCTCCGTGCTCGAAATCCCACATCAGGGGAGCGGTATTCAGATAAGAAATGGCAGAAATGCGTAAACGTCTCATTTTCCACAATTTTAACAAACCATTGTGACGCATGACCTTGACTTGCTTCTGGCCCGCTCATTACAGTCCGCTCGGAGTACACAATGTCCAATGCCGCCGCAGCCCCCGCCGCCACGCATCTTCTGGAGTGGCTGGCTATTTCACTGACCCCCGGCTTGGGGCCGACGAAAGCTCGCAAGCTGATCGAACATTTCGGATCGGCGGAAGCGGTCTTCCGCGCTTCGTTAACCGAACTCGAGAGCACCGGTATTCAGGCGGTTTCCGCGCAGTCGCTGGCCACCGGCAAGTCGGCGGAGCGGGCACGCGAAGAAATTGCGCAGAGCGCCGCGGCGGACGTGACTCTGATCTCGATGGAGGACCCTTCATACCCGCCTCGCTTGAAAGAAATCTATGATCCGCCGCTGATTTTTCGAGTTCGCGGCAATCCCGACGTGCTCACCAAGCCCGGCATCGCCATGGTCGGCACCCGCCATCCCACGCCTTACGGATCGGGCATGGCGGAACGGTTGGCGTGCGATCTGGCCGCGCAGGGCTTGGTCATTATTAGTGGCATGGCGCGCGGCGTCGACACCGCCAGCCATCGCGGCGCGATCACGGCCAAAGGCAAGACCATCGCGGTGTTTGGCACGGGAGTCGACGTGATCTATCCCAAGGAAAACTCGCGGCTGGCGGAGCAGATTCTGGCTCTGGGCGGCGCGCTGATTTCCGAATTTCCTCTGGGCACGTTTGCCGCGCCGCAGAATTTTCCCATTCGCAACCGCATCATCAGCGGAATGTCGGTGGGAGTCCTCGTCGTCGAAGCCGCGGAATATTCCGGCACACGCATCACCGCGCGTTGCGCTCTCGAGCAGAATCGCGACGTTTTCGCCGTGCCCGGCAACGTGACCAACAAAAACTCCTGGGGACCGAACACGCTCATCAAACAGGGCGCCAAGCTGGTCGCGACCTGGGAAGACGTGTGGGAGGATCTCCCAGCAGAAGTACGACTTGCATTGACTCCGCCCGCCTCGCCTGAATCCTCAGGCGGCTCCTCCGCATCTCTATTCCCGGATGAAGGACTCCCTCCTCACGAAAAGCGAATCCTCCGCCTGCTGAAAGCCGACGAGACCACGCACATCGACGAACTTGTCGAGAAGCTGGAGAACGAACTCTCATCGTCAGAAATCTTCGCCGCACTGTTTGAACTGGAACTGTCGGGGAAGATTCGGCAGATGCCGGGGAAGAATTTTGTGAAAAGCTTTTAGCTTTTGGCTCTTGGCCTTTGGCTCTTGGCTTGAGCTGTTTCGCAGTGGAGGTAGTCGATGAGGAATTACAAGGATTTGCGGGTTTGGGATGAGGCTCATCGCCTGACACTGGCTGTCTATAAGACTACTCAGGCGTTTCCGAAAGAGGAGCGCTTCGGATTGACTAGTCAGATTCGACGAGCGTCGGCGTCGATTGCGGCGAATCTCGCAGAAGGATGTGGAAGACGATCAGACGCCGAGATGGGACGCTTCGTCCAGATTGCCATGGGATCAGGCGCTGAGCTTTCTTATCATTTGCTACTGGCAAAGGATTTGGGTTTTGTGAACGGAGAAGAATACGCCGAGCTGGACGCAGGTGTGGAAAGAGTCTTGCGAATGCTGTCGGTGCTCTCCACGAAAGTCAGAAATCCCTCCGCGGCATAGCGGTTTTAGCCAAAAGCCAAGAGCCAATAGCCAAGAGCTTTTCCCGCAGTAACTTGTTGCAAACTTGACATTCGTGCTAGTTTCGAAACGAACTCTAACGAAATTGAGGATCCATTGTCTAAAGGTTTAGTCATTGTCGAGTCGCCGGGTAAGGCGAAAACCATCCAGAAATATCTGGGCAAAGGCTTCACGGTCGAGGCTTCCTACGGCCACGTCCGAGATCTGCCAAAGAGCACTCTTGGCGTGGATACGAGTAACGGCTTCGAGACCGATTACGTTGTCATCCCGGGCAAAGAGAAGGTTGTCGCCAAGCTGAAGAAGCTGGCGGCCTCGGCGGATTTCATCTTCCTGGCGCCTGACCCGGACCGCGAAGGCGAAGCCATTGCCGCGCATCTGGCGTTCGAACTCGGCGACAACGGCAAGGCAAAAAAAGCGAAGAAGGTCAAATTAAAGAAGGGCGAGGAAGCGCCGCCGCCGCGCATTCAGCGCGTCACCTTCAACGAAATTACCAAGCGCGCGGTGCAGGCAGCTTTCGAGCATCCCCGGGCCATTGACCAGAATCTGGTCGACGCCCAACAAGCCCGTCGCGTGCTCGACCGCCTGGTCGGCTATCAGGTTTCTCCGTTGCTGTGGGATAAGGTCCGCCGCGGCATTTCCGCCGGCCGCGTGCAGACCGTCGCTCTGCGCCTGATCGTCGAACGCGAACGCGAAATCAAGGCGTTCCAAAAGGTCGAGTACTGGACCATCGACGCCAACCTCTCCGCGAGCAAACCCCCGGCCTTCGATGCGCGCTTCATTGGAAAAGGCGAGGAAAAGGTTGAAGTCAACAACGGGGAAGACGCGGAAAAGATTCGCGCTGCACTCGAAACCGCCGATTGGGTCGTCCGCACGGTCGACAAGAAAGAACGGCGCCGCAACGCCGCGCCTCCGTTCACCACCAGTAAATTGCAACAGGATTCTTCCCGCAAGCTGCGTTTCAGCGTGAAACGCACGATGATGATCGCGCAGCGGCTGTACGAAGGCGTCGAACTGGGCGAAGAGGGTTCGATTGGTCTCATCACCTATATGCGTACCGACTCCGTCCGCGTGGCACCGGAAGCAATACAGGAAGTGCGTGAATACGTGGGCAAGGAATACGGTCCGGCTTACCTGCCTGAGAGCCCGAATGCTTACAAAGACAAAAAAGACGCGCAGGGAGCGCACGAAGCGATTCGTCCGACTTCGGCGATGCGCCATCCCGACCAGGTCAAGCAGTATTTGAAGGAAGACGAATTCAAGGTTTACAAGCTGATCTGGCAGCGCTTTGTGGCGTCGCAGATTAACCCGGCGGTATTTGATCAAACGACCGTCGACATCGACGCCAAGGCAAAGTCTGGCAATGAAGTTTTCTGGTTCCGCGTAACCGGATCGGTGCTCAAGTTCGACGGCTTCCTGCGCGTCTACGAAGAGTCGAAGGACGGCAAGGACGAAGAAGACGAAGAACTGAAACACAAACTGCCCGCGCTCGAAGCCGGACAGAAACTCACGCTAAAAGAACTGAAGCCGGAGCAGCACTTCACCGAACCGCCGCCGCGCTTCAACGAAGCGTCGCTGGTGAAGGAGCTGGAGGAACGCGGGATTGGGCGTCCGTCGACCTACGCTGCGATTCTGACCACCATTCAGGAGCGGCAGTATGTGCAGAAGGTCGGCGGAAAGTTTTCACCGACCGAGATTGGCTTGGTAGTGACCGATCTGCTGGTCGAGAACTTCCGCGACATTTTCGATCTGCAATACACGGCGCGCCTGGAAGAAGAACTCGACGAGATCGAAGAAGGCAAAGAGAAGTGGCAAGATGCGCTCACCGATTTCTACAAGAAATTCCAGAAAGATCTCAAATATGCCGAAAAGCATATGGAGAACATCAAGCGGATGGAGAAGCCTACAGACGAGAAGTGCGAACTCTGCAAGGCGCCGCTGGTGATCAAGTGGGGCAGGCACGGGTCGTTCTACGCCTGCAGCACTTTCGACAAGGAAGATCCGAACACCTGCAAGTTCACCAAGGAAAATCCGATCAATCTGCCGGATCTCGATTCAGCCGACGTCCAGGAAACAACGCAGGAGGAATACTGCGAGAACTGCGGCCGCGTGATGGTGCTGAAGCGCGGGCGCTTCGGGCAGTTCATGGCGTGCACGGGATATCCCGACTGCAAGACCACGCGTCGTCTGGACCAGGGCAAGAAGGTTCCCGACATTCCGCTCGACGAGCTTTGCCCGAAGTGCGGGCGCAACATGATGATCCGCCACGGACGTTACGGCGAGTTCACGACCTGCAGCGGCTATCCCGAGTGTAAATATGTGAAGCAGAACTTCATCGGGGTGAAATGCCCGGAGTGCAAGGACGGCGATCTGGTCGAAAAGCGCGCGCGCAAGGGAAATACGTTCTACGGGTGCGGAAATTATCCCAATTGCAAGTTCACTTCGGCGCACAAGCCGATCGCCGAGAAGTGTCCGGCGTGCGGGAGCGAATACTTGGTGGAGAAGAATCTGAAGGCCGGACCGGTGATCGCGTGCCCCAATAAAGAGTGCGACTTCGAGCGGCCCGCGCCACAGCCGGAGGCGGCTGCGACTACCGCGTGAAGAGAAATTGAGTAATTTGGGAAATTTAGTAATTGAGTAATTTGAAAGCCCACATTTCACGGCAGCACGTTGCTGTCGAAAACCTAATCTAGTTGTTAAATTACACAATTACCAAATTTCCCAATTACCAAATTTACTTGAGGAGTTGCCATGTCTAAGAAACCCACGACCGCCGATGCCCATCTGGTTCTGGAACTCTACGAACTTCGCCGCGAAGCGGAAATGCGCAAGGCTCGCAACTGGTGGAATGCCGAGTTCTTTCCCCAGAGCGTCGACGACGTGATGACCATGGCATTCACCATGGGATCGCAGGAGAACAACTGGTTCCGCCAGGTAGCCGGCTATTGGAGCATGGCCGCATCGTTCGTCCTGCTGGGCGTGTTGAATGAAGAACTGTTCCTGCAACCATCGGTCAGCGGCGAAATGTTCCTGATCTTCGCGAAAGTCCATCCTTTTCTGAAAGAACTGCGCGAGAAACTGAACGACCCCAACCTGTTTCTCAATATCGAGAAAGTCATCATGCGCACCAAGTGGGGCAGAGACCGCCTGCAATTCATGCTCAAGCGAGTCGAAACGCTCCGCCAGCGGCGCGCCGAGCGCAAGGCCAGCTAGCCACACTTTTTGTTCACCGCTGCCCGGTGCGATGCGGCAGTGTCGACCAGCGGGTAGTAGTGCAGTTTGAATTCCAGCGGGCCATATCATCGTCGGCGTCATCCCGAGCGAAGCCGCTTTTCAGGCGGAGAGAGGGATCTCCCGTTTCTCCGGCCTCGCGCGAAAGCCAAACTGCACTACTACCGACCAGCGGGGAATCAGTTCCGCGCGTGTTCGCATCTGTTATCCTAGTCGGCTGTGCGGATGCTCTGGTGGTTTCTGATCCTGGGGGTGAGCACACTGGTCGTAGTGTGCGTGGCCATTGCCCTGTATGTGCACCTGCGCCGCCATCTGCAGAAGGCCCACGCGGCGCACGAGGGGCCAGTTGGTGAAGCGGAGCGCGAGCATCAGACAGACCGCATCGAGCATTGAAATTGAAAGCTGAAATCGAAAGCTGAAATTTGGAGATCGAGCTATGGCAAGGCCGGCAATTCAAACTCTAAGCTCTCCACAGGATCGGATCCTGGAGGCTTCACGGCAGGTCGCGCTGGTAGTGGGCGCGAGCCTGGCGGTTGCGTTGTGCGCGCACATTACTATTCCGTTGATGCCGCTCACGCCGGTTCCGCTCACGGTGCAGAATCTAGGCGTGCTGCTGGTTGGCTTGCTGCTCGGCAGCCGTCGCGGCTTCGCGGCCCTTGTGCTTTATTTGGCCGAGGGCGCGGTCGGGCTACCAGTGTTCAATCCCACCGGGCCAGGCGGGATCGCCCAGTTAGTCGGACCTACGGGCGGATTTCTGATGGCGTATCCCTTCGTCGCGTTCCTCGCGGGCTATATCTTTGAGCGCGGTTCTAAGTCCGAAACGAAGAGTTTCCTGCGCGCGGCGATCGCTGGGCTCTTGGCGGAAATGGTGTTATTCGCCGGAGGATTAACCTGGCTTTATCTATTCACGCATTCGCTGGCCAAGGCCGCCTATCTCGGCCTGTACTGGTTTCTGGCCGCGGAGGTCATCAAAGTGATGCTGGCCGCGGGCATTGCCAATCGTTGGCGCAGCAAAGAGTGAAGCAGTGAAGCGGTGAAGCGGTGAAGCGGCAAGAGCAGAAGTCGGGCAGCCCGGCAGTAGATTTTCTGGAGTTCACACGATGACAGCAGTATCCGAAACCGCGAAAGCACCCGGCAGCAGCGCATCCGGCCAGGTGCGCGAGATTACCGTGGCGCACAGCCCCGATTCCGACGACGCCTTCATGTTTTACGGCCTGGCCACGAACAAAGTTCGCACTCCGGGCCTTCGCTTCACTCACACACTCTGTGACATTGAGACCCTGAACCAGAAGGCGCGCGAAGGCGTCTATGACGTCAGCGCGATTTCGTTTCACGCCTACCCTTACGTGCAGGATAAATATGCGCTGATGGCGTGCGGTGGCAGCGTGGGCGAGGGCTACGGGCCTATGATCGTTTCGCCGCGGCCGTTCACGGCGAGTGAAGTTAAGACCAAGCGCATCGCGGTACCGGGCACGCTCACCACGGCTTATCTGGCGCTGCATCTGTTTGCTCCTGGTGTGGAAACGGAGGTCGTTCCGTTCGACCAGATCATTCCGCAGTTGCTCGAGGGAAAATTCGAAGCTGGACTGATCATTCACGAAGGTCAGTTGACCTATGACAAGTCCGGCCTGCACCGGGTGGTCGATCTCGGGAAATGGTGGCAGAAGGTGACGGGTCTGCCCTTGCCGTTGGGAGGCAATGCGATTCGCCGCTCGCTTGGTCCGGAACTGATGCCGCTGGTTTCGGCGGCATTGCGCGACAGCATTCAGTACGGACTCGATCATCGCGAAGAAGCATTGTCGTATGCGATGCAGTTCGCCCGCGATCTCGATACATCGTCGGCGGACAAGTTCATCGGCATGTACGTGAACGAGCGCACCCTCGACTACGGACCTGATGGCCGCGAAGCGGTCCGCCGCCTGCTCGACATGGGGCACAAAGCGGGCATCATCGGGCCCGAAGCGAAAGTGGATTGGGTGGGGTAGGAAGCTCTTGGCTCTTAGCTCTTAGCTTTCGAGCGCTTGCGGCTGCCGATTCTCTTCAGTCTTTGCCAAGAATTTCGTCAAAAACAACTAATCGCTCCGCGCAGTTGCAAAAGCTCGCACGTTGGGATTTGAGCTAAAAGCCAAGAGCCAAAAGCTAGGAGCCAAAAAGCTTTGCCCCCCCAAACCCTCCTCATCGACGCCGACGACACGCTGTGGGAGAACAACATTTATTTCGAGCGGGCGATCGCGCGCTTCATCTCGTTTCTGAATCACCACGAGTTTTCGCCTGAGCAGGTGCGCGAAGTGCTCAATGACGTGGAGCGCGAATGCATCGTGACGCATGGCTACGGCCTGCATAGTTTTTCGCATGCGCTGGTGCGCACGTTCGAACGTTTGAGCGTGCATCCGGTTCCCCCTGAGTTGCACGCGCAGATTCGCGGCTTTGCCAGCACCATCGCCGATCATCCCATCGAGTTTCTGCCCGAGGTGCCGGAGACCCTGGAGTATCTGGCGCCGCGCCATCGCCTCATCCTGTTGACCAAGGGCGCTCTCGCGGAGCAATCGGGAAAGGTCGAACGCTCCGGTCTGAAAAAATATTTTGTCGCGGTCGAAATCGTAGCCGAGAAGAATCCGGCGGCCTACGCACACGTCGTCGAAAAGCACGGTCTTGCACTCGATGCGACGTGGATGGTTGGCAACAGTCCAAAATCCGACATCAACCCGGCCCTGGCCGCCGGCCTCCACGCCGTCTTCGTGCCTCACGGCGATACCTGGATACTGGAGCACGAGGAAGTCAACCCCGCGCCCGCGCAACAAAAATTGCTCATCGTAGGGCGCTTCGCGGAACTGCGCGAGCACTTCTAGAACTTGATTTTTCGAGATGACAGCCTAAATCTTAACGGCGTAAATCTTTAACCAAAGAGGACACAGAGGAGCCAAAAACTTCTGTGATCTCTGTGTCCTTTGTGGTTAGCCTTTACGGTGTAAAAGCAACGCCGCTGCGCCCGCAATGGCCTGCCAGTGGCGGAATCAGCATCGTCACCTTGTTTGACTCTTAGTCACTACCGCATCAAACTTACCAACAATGTTGCTATCGCATTGAGGATTTCCCGCATGGTACGCTCGACTTGCTCTGCGATCTGGCTCCCACTTCGTCGGTGGCGATTCAGACCCAAAATTTGCGGCGGCTGTTGCATACGGTTGAGGCGCTTTCCGAGCTTGGGCCCGCGCTGACGGCGGAGCGCGAGTTCTCGGAAACGTCGCGGCTGATGCTGTCGGCCATCATGGAAGCGGCGGGCGCGCGCGAAGGTGCGCTTCTGCTGTTCAATGACAAGCCCGCCATGCTGACCTCCGCGTCGGCTCAGGGGTTCGCACTGATGCCGGACCCGGCCTTCATTCCTCTCCTGCCCAAACATGTGCACGCGCTCACGGCGGCGCGTGGTCCCATCGTTCTCAACTCGTCGACGTACTCCGTGTTTCTGAGTTCCAACGGCAACGTCGCCCCAGAACTCTTTAAGTGCCTCGCACCTTTGAAAGCGGCAGGACGACTGGCCGGAGTGGTTGCTCTGGGCCGCCGTCCCGGCGACGCGCTTTATGAAGACAGCGAACTCGACGCGCTCGATCTTTTGTGCAGTTACGTCGCGCTGGCGGTGCAGAATCATGCTCTGACGCAAAGCATCGCCCAGCGGGTTTCAGAAAATCTGCGGCTCATGGCTTCGCTGCACGGTTTCTACGACAACGCGCTCGAAGCCTTTGCCACTGCCATCGACGTCAAGCATGTAAACATCCACGGGCACTCGCTGCGCGTGGGACGTTACGCCGCCGCCATCGGCGAGGCTATGGGCATGGAGCCCAGTGAAATCGCGGCGCTGCGCAGCGCCGGCTACTTACATGACATTGGAAAAGTCGCCGTCGATCGCCGCCTGTTCGGCAAGCCGGGAGCGCTCAATCCGGAAGAGATCCGCGAGATGGCCGACCACACCACGGTCGGCCACCAGATTGTCAGCGCCGTGCAGTTTCCGTGGCCCAGGATTCCCGAGACCGTGCGCTGGCACCACGAGCGCAGCGACGGCTCTGGCTATCCCGACAAGCTCGGCCAGGATGACTTGCCGATGGCGGTGCGCATCGTCGGTTTAGCCGATTCGTTCGATGCCATGACCAGTGCGCGTCCCTATCGCGCTCCGCTCTCGGTGGGCAGCGCGCTCAGCGATCTGGTGCGGATGGCGCCGGAGAAATACGACCCGAATGTGGTGCAAGGACTGCTGATTCAAGTCCGTCGCGACGCCGTGGGCAGTAACCGAACTCCGTTGCTCGACGCCATGCAGGTGAACATTGCGGCTGCGGACATCGACCAACTGGCCGCCACTTTGCAGCACAAAGTTTCGCGCGGGAAGACGTATCTGACGAAAGAGCTCGGCCAATAGCGCTCCGTCCTCGGCTCCCAGCCGGTTGCCGTCCCCAAAGCCTTATCCTGCAACCACTTTCGGACCATGAAGGAACCACCTCGAACAGCAACTTTTTCCCCCGGAAGGGTTCATAATGAAGAGACTTGGTTTGTCCGGGGAGTATCCATGCGCTCCAGTTTCATGAGGTCCAGCCGCAGGAGAGCCAGTTTCGAGAGCGCCAGTTCGGGGAAAATCAGCGTCGGTAAAATCGGCTCGGGGAAATCCGCGCTGTTCCTGTTGTGTTTGTGCCTGAGTCTATTCCTCTCGGTCAGCACCGTTCCGCAATTACTCGCCAAGAAAAAAGACAAGGCTGCCGATTCCGGCCTGAGCGAGCAGAAGCGGGCGATGCAGGCGCTCAATCGCCTCACGTTTGGCCCGCGGCCGGGAGATATCCAGCAGGTCATGGCGATGGGCGTCGATCGCTGGATCGATTTGCAGTTGCACCCGGAGAAAATTCCCGATGGCGCAATGGAATCCCGCCTCGCGCCCTTTCGCACGCTGCGCATGAGTTCAAAGGAAATCGTTGAAGAGTTCCCCGACAACCAGATGATCAAGCAGGTCATGGACGGCAAGAAGCCCATGCCTTCCGATCCCGCGCGGCGCGCCGTGTTTGAGGTGCAGATCGCGCGCCTTGAGGAAAAGCAGGAAAAGCAAGAAAAGACGCAACGGAAAGCAGAGGAGACTGCACAACCTCTCGCTCCCGCGCTTGCACTTCCTCTCGCATCATCCGCTGCACCCACTGGACCGGCAGCCAGCGATTCTGCGAAGACGGAGGCAGAACTTGCCGCGGCGATAGCTGCGGACGCCGTGGCCGCTGGGGCGGGCGGCAACTCCATGCCTTCGACGAGCATGGCCTCGCCTAACATGACATCGCCAAACACAAATTCGACGAGACTGGCTTCGTCGAGCATAACTTCGCCCGGCATGAACGCGCTGAACTCGTCCAACAATAATCCGTACGGCGCGCCCGCCAACGAGATGTCGATGATGCCTCCAGCAAGCGCGAGGCCGGCTTCGGCGGACGATGCCCAAGCCCGCCGCCGCGAAGATCGTCTGGATGCGAATTTGAAGATTCAAGGTCTCATGGATCTCTCTCCCGGCGAACGTTACAAGAGAGTCATCGCGATGTCGACCGACGAGAAAGTCGTATTCGCTCAATCGCTGCGTAGCCCCAAGGGGCAGGATTTTCTCGCGGGCATGGAACCAAAGCAGAAAGAAACGCTTCTGGCCCTGGCCAATCCGCAGGGCGTGGTCGAGGAAGAACTGGTTCAGGCCAAGCTGTTGCGCGCCATCTACAGCGACCGCCAGCTTGAACAGGTGATGACCGATTTCTGGTTCAATCACTTCAACGTGTTCGTCGGCAAAGGCCCGGAGCGCGTGTTGATCACCAACTACGAGCAGGACGTGATCCGCCCACACGCGCTGGGAAAATTTGAAGACCTGCTGGTGGCGACGGCGAAGAGTCCGGCGATGCTGTTTTACCTGGACAACTGGATGAGCGAGGGACCGAACTCCCTGCAAGGGCTCGGGATTCCCAAGCACCCGTCGCCGTATGCTCCGCACTATCCGCCGGGAAGTCCCTACGTGAAGCGCAAACAGAACAACGGCCTGAATGAAAACTACGGCCGCGAGTTGCTGGAATTGCACACGCTTAGCGTGAACGGCGGCTACACGCAGCGCGACGTGACTGAAGTCGCCAAAGTGTTTACCGGATGGACCATCGAAAAACCTTTTGAAGGCCTGGGCTTCAAGTACGATCCGCGCATGCACGAGCCCGGTCCCAAATTTGTTCTGGGACACAAGATCAAGCCCAAGGGCGAAGACGAAGGCAAAGAAGTGCTGCACCTGCTGGCAACCAGCCCGCAGACCGCGCATTTTATTTCTCTGAAACTGGCGCAGCGCTTCGTGTCGGATGATCCGCCGCCCGCCCTGGTCGATCGCATGGCGAAAACTTTTCAGAAAAAGAAAGGCGATATCCGCGAAGTTCTGACCACTCTTTTCCAATCACCCGAGTTCTGGGCCGCCGACACTTACCGCGCCAAAGTCAAAACGCCGCTCGAATTTGTAGCCTCGGCTGTCCGCGCCACTGGAGCCGATGTAGACGATGCCATGCCCCTGGCGCGCCAAATCGCCAACATGGGCATGCCGCTCTATGCCGCGCAGCCGCCTACCGGCTATTCGATGAAAGCCGAGACCTGGGTGAGTTCGTCGGCGTTGCTAAACCGCATGAATTTTGCGCTAGGACTGACGGGCGGAAAAGTTCGCGGCGTGAAGGTCGACTCCGTGCAGTTGGCGGGCGGACCGCCTGCGCCCGCGGACGCAACCGTTGCGCTCTCTGCTCTCGAAGCGAAGTTGCTCGCGGGAGACTTGTCAACCCAAACGCACGACTCAATCATGACTCAAATTACGGCGGGACAGATTCAAGCGCCACAGATTGAGGTTCCGGCGAAAAATGCCGCGGCGAGTCAGCCAGATAAAAGCCCGCAGGATAAGAAGTCTTCGCCGCGCAAGCCGGCTGACGCCGCTCGTCCGCCAGACGCGAGTACCATCGCGGGCCTGCTGCTGGGCTCGCCGGAATTTCAGAAGAGATAGATCGCTAAAGATAGATCGCTCTTAGCTATTGGCTCTTAGCTTTTGGCGTAAGTCTCACGGCCACCGGCAGTCGAGCAGACCGTCAGGGGCTTGTGGTCGAAGCCAAGAGCCAAAGGCCAAGAGCCAAGAGCCAAGAGCCGGAAGCTAGGAGCTGTTCCCCATGTCCATCACGCGTCGCATCTTCCTTCGCAACAGCGCGCTCGCCGTCGTTGGCACGGCGGCGGTGCCGAGCTTTCTTACCCGCGCGGCTTTTGGCGCCGTCGACACTGGCGGACGCACCAAACGGCTGGTCGTCATTTTTCAGCGGGGCGCCGCCGATGGGCTGAACATTGTTGTGCCTTACGCCGAACCGCAGTACTACGCGATGCGGCCCAGCATCAATATTCCGCGCAAGTCGGTGCTCCAGCTCGACGGACGGTTCGGGCTGCATCCGTCGCTCGCGGCCTTTCAGCCGCTGTGGCAGCAGGGTCATCTCGCCATTGTCCACGCCGCAGGATCGCCCGACACCACGCGCTCGCACTTCGACGCGCAAGATTTTATGGAGACCGGCACCCCCGGCGTGAAAATCACAGAAGACGGATGGCTCAACCGCTCGCTTCATACCATGCCGGCGGCGATGTCTTCGAGCATGTCTGGAAGTATTTCCGCGGCCCCGCAGAATTCCCCGTTTCGCGCGATTGCGCTGGGGCCGTCGCTGCCACGCATTCTCAGCGGCTCCGAGCCCGCGGTTGCCATGAACAACATCAACGACTTTTCGGTGGGCGGAAAAAATCCCAAGGCTTCGCCCGCTGCGACTGCGTTTGAGGCGATGTACGATCACTCCTCCGACAGCATGCTGCACGGCACCGGCGCCGAAACTTTCGATGCGGTGAAGATGCTGAAGACCGCCGACCCTGGCAAGTATGCAGCCGCTCCCGGCGCCAACTATCCCAAGGGCCGCTTCGGCGACGGCCTCCGGCAACTGGCACAACTGATCAAAGCAAATCTGGGCGTGCAGGTCGCGTTCGCTGACATCGGCGGCTGGGACCACCACGTCAACGAGGGCTCGACCGAAGGCCAACTGGCAAACGTGCTCACCGATTTCTCGCAATCCCTGGCCGCATTCTGGACCGATCTGGGCGACCTGGGCGAAGACACGGTGGTCGTGACCATGTCAGAATTCGGGCGCACGGCTCGCGAGAACGGCAACCGCGGCACCGACCACGGCCACGCCAACGTAATGTTCGTTCTCGGTGGACCGGTGAAGGGCGGCAAGGTATACGGCCGCTGGCCGGGTCTTGATCAGTCGCAACTCTACGAAGGCCGCGACCTGGCGCTGACCACCGACTTCCGCCAGGTAATTGGAGAAGCGGTCGCGCGCCACATGGGCAACAAGAATCTCGCTGACGTGTTTCCAAGCTACGACAATCAGCCAGGAAAATTCCTGAGGATACTCGCTTAACCCAGATCGATAAACACTTCCCCGTTCTCAACCTTGATGGGGTAGGTTTTCAACTTCTGCTCGGGATGATCCATGGCCGCGCCCGTCTTCGGATTCCATTGCCAGCCGTGCCAGGGGCAGACCACCTTGCCGTCTTCGACCGTTCCCTGTCCCAGCGCGCCGCCCTGATGCAGGCACTCGTTATCCATGGCACTGATCTTTCCCCACACGTTGGCAATGCAGATCATTTTGCCGTTGCAGGGAAAGTCGCGCGCTTCGTTGGTGTAGGGAAGATGAGCTTGAGGAATGATTTTGACGAACGCCATAGGGTCGGCTCAGTGACTACTAAGCTAGCTTAAAACCTGTGCGCAGCGAGTGGAAGTTACCAAAGTGGATTCTCACGAACGTCCAGGCCGCCCCAGACGTGAAGAACGACATCGATAACCGAAGCCTCGCGAGGCCCTAAGATGAGCTTCTAACCGGCGGAAATAAACTACAACTATTTCGGCTGCAGCGTTTGCGCGATCATGACCTGGCGCTTGAAGTTCTCGACCATATTCGGATCGAGGCGAACTTCGGTGGGCTTCTTCGCCAGCGTCATAGTGTCGATCTTGTCCTGCAGTTTGAGCAGCGCGTAAAAAAGATTTTCCGGACGCGGCGGGCATCCGGTGACGTAGACATCCGTCGGCACAATCTTGTCCACGCCCTGCAACACCGCATACGTATTGAACGGGCCGCCCACCGACGAGCAGGCGCCCATCGAGATCACCCACTTCGGATCGGGCATCTGGTCATAAATGCGCTTCACTACTGGCGCCATCTTCAGCGTGACGGTTCCGGCCACGATCATCAAGTCGCTCTGGCGCGGGCTGGGACGGAACACCTCCGAACCGAAGCGCGCAATGTCGAAGCGCGAGGTGGAAGACGCGATCATCTCAATCGCGCAGCAGGCCAGGCCAAACGTCATCGGCCATACCGCCGACTTGCGCGCCCAGTTGAAAACATAATCAACCGTGCTGATCATGAAATTCTTTTCGAACTTGTTCTGCAGCCAGCCCATTGATTGACCTCTTTGAAACCTCGCAAAGCGCTACACAGGCAGTCTAGGTAAGGTGAGAAGCGGTGTCAATCAGACGCTTGAGTGGCGGTGCGGTCTGAAAGAGATTCGTATCAGGGCATGCCTTCAGGCATGCCGGCTCAGCGCGAGGTTTGAAACCGGCTTTAGCCGCTGGGGCCGGGGAACAAGCCCCCAGCGGCTAAAGCCGCTTGTCCCTATGCAGTTGTCGGCATCGCTGAAGCGATGCCCTAATACGAATTTTATTTGCAAACTGCACCATTATCGGGGGTTTCAGAGGCGGCGGGGAGCTGCAGTGGCCTGACTAGTAGACTTCAAGCACAACCGCGCCCGAGGCTTCCAGTATGTCCGCATACAAATACGTGCCCGCCGCGCTGTTGTTCAGATCGAAATAATCCGTGTTGCTCTCAAACCCAATTCCGGTCGAAGTGGCGGCCACGCAGGGTGAAGCTCCGGCCACGGTGTAGGAGACATCGAAAACATTGCTGGTCCCGACCTGGGTGAAGGTTCCGGTAATGGTGCACTTCGAAGTATCCGTACCTGTGAAATTCATATTGCTGCCGGTAGTCGGCGAAAAGGTGAGAGACAGGATGTCCGCCACGCCTTCCATCTCGCCGGTCTTAGCGCCCGTAAGAGCCGTGGGGGCGCCGCTAAGCGGCGAAAATGGGACGGCGGAAATTGTGCCCGCAGATACTCCAGCAAAGGTGCCCGTGATCGCACTGGCGGAGGTGACATTGCCCTGCACGGTATCAGTCACCGTCGTACTCCCAGTGTTGGGCTCGGGATAAGAGATTATGCTTCCGGAAAAGTAGCACGCGCCCGTCAGGGCTGGAAGTTCCAGGCTGTCCCCCGCTCCTGTGGACAAAGAGGTGTCAAAAAAAAGTGCCAGGCCCGCGGAGTCAATCGCCCCATAGCCGGTCACCGGGCTGATGCCGGTAGGGGTGACCGTGATCTGCCAGTTGCCCACAATGCCGTAAGGACCGCCGGTGCACGACGGGTTGACCCCAGACGAAGAACCGCCACAGCTGAAGGTCATCGCGCCCATCAGGACGAGACCTGCGAAGGACAACAGAAATGTGATTTTGCGCAACATTTAGATTCTTCCCCAGCGATTTTTCCCCACCGATTTCTTCCCGCTGATTCACCCCGGTTGCGGTAGAGAAATCCCGCATTCCTACTCGCTGTAGGGTTCTGGAGTTTCTGATGCGTGGTCGAGGTCCACCGACGTGCAGCGCGATAAAAAGGTATCTTAACACGATCAAAGACGGGCACGAGTTGTGTGGCGCTCGCCAACCGCGCGGCACACCTACATCACGCGCGAGAGTCTTCGAGACGCCAACCTGCTCGGCAATCGCCCGCAAGCGCAAAAGAGTGCTTTTGCTTTCCCGCCAACCACATCTGACTGAGAAGCATCCATACCTCGCTCGGGTTTCAAATCGTAATCAATTGGAGACTGCTATGAACGTTAACCGTGTTCTCGCAGCCATCGCGCTTAGTCTGTTAGCGATCGGCAGCGTTGCCTTTGCAGTAGCCGCTAAAAAGCAAAACCATCACGACGGCCACCGGCTGGTCGCTGCAAAACTCAAAACTGACGGGCACCATGACCTCGAGAAGAGAGGTCACTACACCTCGTCGGTCGAGAGTAAAGGCGGAAAGATTGCCGCCTTCCACGTCGTACATGACACCAAGGGACAGATTCCCGTCAAGAAATACAAGACCAACAAGAAAATGGTGCAAGCAACAGGTTCGCACCTAACCTATGCCTCGTTCGCTTTGCCACAAGACATGGACATGGGCACCGTGTACATCGGTTATTCCTACATCGATGATGACGGGAACGAAGAAATCTACTGGTTCCCAGCAGAGGAGATTGTGGACGGCGACACCGGTGCAGTCGAGTACATTCCCCTGAGCAGCTAAAGCCAAACGAAGCGGTGCCGCTCGATGCGGGCCCCCTTGAGGCCAGCATGAATCCTGGGTGGCCCATCCTTTGCGTCCTTTGCAAAGGGTGGGCCTACCACGACTCTCGCCAGAGAAGTTCTAAGCCGAAGCCCAAATTTTCAAGACAGCCTCAGGCCACAGATTGACTCTCACTCGCCGCACGTCCTAATAAGGGTAGCTGCGAAAGCTGCGCTACTCCCATTGCTCGGGCTCCAGTACAAGTCCCCGCTTCACGGGATTGCAATGCATATAACGCAGTTTCTCGATCCGCTTGTGCGCACAGTGACGCGTCGGACTATTGTGCGTCCGCGCCCGGTCCCACAGCCACGACAAAATAGATGGCCGGCGTCGTACCGACGTTCTTAATGCCGTGCTCGTCGTTGGAATGAACAAATCCCACCGAGCCCGGCCCCATCACATGGCTCGTGCCATTGATCGTGAGCTGCACCGTACCTTCCCGAATGAGCCACATTTCGCTGTGCACGTGGTGATGCGGGGCATGCGGCATCGCGCCCGGCGGCAGTGTGGTTTCGTGCACTTCCAGCGATTCGCCCGTGGCCAGTTTGCCTTTCAGAACCGGCCGGAACTCTGCGCCGTTTGCATTGCTCATGGGTAGTTCGCTGAACGGGTACGTAGCCGAGGGCAGGGAATTGTCCTGATTCGACAAACCCTGGCTCGCCGACCCTTCCAATTCCACTGCGCCCGCAACCAGTCCCGAGAGCAGAAAAAGCGCTTCTCGTCGAGTGCTCGACATCGGGCCTCCTGAGAAAAAATCATCATTGAGCCCGCATGATAGCAGAGGAGCGGCGCACCCTTTGACGAACCGAAAATCCTGGGTGGCCCATCCTTTGCGTTCTTTGCAAAGGGTGGGTCTGTCCGAGTAAAACAAGCGAGAAACAAGAAAGGGACCCCGTAAGTCCCTTTCTTCCAGCAACATTTTTTCTCGCAAGAGCGAAGCCGTTCCCGGCTACCGGGAGCTGACCTGCTTCGTGGCCGCTAGTCCGGCGTGCCGGCGCTGATCCTTGCGGCGCTGCATTTCTCTAGGGTGACGGGCCCAGTTCACGCCGCGCTCCTCAGGCGCGCCGAATAGTTCGGGATGCAGATAGTAGCCGCGCTCGATCGGCGGTTTGGCGACCTCGGCTTGGACGCGGTGGGCGCTGGCCCAGGCATCCTGACGGATGCCCGTGACTTGCCAGGATACTTTCGAGCCGGGCGCGCCACCTGCGATCTTGAACTGGTTGTTGGCGAGTTCTTCGGCCACGTAGAGGCCGGGGCCAGGAGCGCCGATGGACGTTAACTGATAGCGGAAGTCGCGGTTCAGCGCGCCGAAATATTCCGGCATGGCAACCGTGGCTTCTCCTTTTTCGTTCAGCCGCACGACCCCGTCATACATGTTCTTCATGTCAGGCGACTCGACGGAGGAGTGGTAGAGGTACTGGTTCGCAGGGTCGAGCGGATGGTCGATCTTGAAGGCGCTGGAACTGCTGTTGCTGGTTCCTTCCGTCTGTATGTCACCCAGGAAATTTCCCGCGAGACCGGTCCCACCGCCGCAACAGTCCTCGCCCGGCGCCGCCAGAATGCCGTCGCCAGTTACCGTGAGTGAGTCATCGTTGTTTCCGCCGCTGGCGACGACGCCAAATCCCGGCGAGATAAAATTAAAGTTTTGTCCGCCTGTGAAAACTCCTCCGGCACCGCTCGTGGGACCGAGATTGCCACCCGTACCGACCACCGCGTCGCTTGTGCTGGGTACGTAAGTGGGTTAAATTGCACCCGCCGTAACGGTCAGGACTGCTGTTCCAGTGGTTCCTGAACCGGTGTTGAGAGTGAGAACGCGCGTCCCGCCGGCCGCTTCAGCATGAAGGATGTCTCCACCGGTCGGGCTCATGTTTTCAAAATCGCCGCCTACGCCCGTCGCGCTGTTCGAAACCCCCTGCACTCCGATGTTGGCTGCGCTGGCGGACTGCGCGAGTCCCAGCACTCCCACGCCTCCTTTAGCCGAGCCCTCTGAGAGGCCCCGAATGGCCCACTTAGAAGTCGACACAGAGTCAAACTGAGCTTGCGGGTTGGTGGTGTTCACGCCCACGAAATGGCTAGTAGATTGAAACAAGGCCGAGTTGCCCAGAGTTGAACTGCTGGCCCAGAGAGGGACGAAGTTCGCCGTCCCGCCGCCGCTCAGCGCTGGAAGACTGGTCAGAGGAAGATTGGTCAGATTAGCCGGCGCGCCGCCGGTGGCGACGGGCCTCGTGGCGTTGATTCCCGTGAGCGAAGTGCTCGCCGGGCCAGCGCCTATGGTCGACGGCGCCAGCATGAAGGCAGAAGGTGGCAGGCCGCCGATGGTCTCGGCGTCACCCGCTTTCATCGCGTACGGCGCGCTCACCAGCAGAAAGCGCGGTTGCTCGTTCTGCCCTGAAATTTGAACTCCCACCCATCGCGCCTGCACCGAGGTAAAGAGATCCGTCGGCAGGCCGTCGGGCTTGGTGGAACCCAGAAGCACGGAGTAATGACCGTTGGCGTCGGCCTGCACATTCTGGGTTTCGAGCCACAGCGGAACCCCGCCGGTCTGCTCGGCATAGAGCAAGAAGGTAATCCCGACGACACCAGTCAAAGGATTGCCAATGAGATCGTTGGCGGTTCCCGAGAAATTGATCAGCCGCGGCACCGTCGTTTCAGCGCCGGCCGTTCCATCGGCATTCTGCGCCTGCGCGGTTAGGCTGGTGTGAGAGAGCAGAACCAGGGCCAACAACGCCAGGACGCGAGACCTGAGTGCATTTGAGGTCGTTTTCACAGAGTCCTCCGGAGGGTCTGAATGGGCCTATCCTGTGAACTGCCGGGGGAGACATCGGGGCAGGGCGGGCGCGCAAATTATCCGCCGGCCTTAATAGCTTGTCAATGGCCGGTGGAAGGCGGTCCCTTTGACGCGAACATGACCCCTGGGTGGCCCATCCTTTGCGCCCTTTGCAAAGGGTGGGCCTACCACGACTCTAGCCACAAAGCTCTAAGCCGCACCCCGAATTTTCAAGCCACCCTCAGGCCACAGATTGACGCCCACTCGCCCTACCTCCTGATAAGCGTAGCTGCGAAAACTGCTCCACTCCCATTGCTCCGCTTCCAGCACCAATCCCCGCTTCACAGGATTGCGATGCATATAACGCAGTTTCTCGATCCGCTTGCGCGCACTCCATACGTTGAAGTCGTAGAAGCGCCGTTGCCAGACATGCTCCTCAGAGTCGGGACATAACTCGCATTGTCCAGATCCCCGCTTTTCCCGCCGCAACACGCTCCGGGCATAGCGTTGCTTCACCACCTGCATGACGGTAGAAGGCGTCCCGCGCTCAGGCTCGCTGATCAACAGGTGGATGTGGTCCGGCATCACCACATAACCCACCACGACGAACCCATAGCGTCGCCGAGTTTCCTCCAGAATTTGCGAGAACAGATCGCGACGCCGCGGCGTCGCCAGCCACGGCTGCCGGTGATAGCAACTGCAGGTAAGATAATGCAGGTGGTCCTGGCCGTAATAGCGTTTGAGATCCTTCGGCATACTCCCAACTGTAAGACGAGATGCTGTGCTGGGCAGGATAAAAATCACCGCGAGAGCGCACGCTGTCCGCATACGGGAAAGCCCATCCTTTGCGCCCTTTGCAAAGGGTGGGCTTACCACGAAGGATAAGATTTGCGCGAGACTCTCTCTCGTTTTTCCACAGCACAAAGATGTGACATCCAACCTTGACCCTGAATTTCAAACAGCAGATCATGACTGAAGCGGAGGCACTGCACGCAGAGATTGCGAGCCAGTCTCTAACTACAGCATTATCAATATTTTGACCTCTAAGTTCTTTGAAGTCCGGATTTTGCAGGGAATTTCCTGCTAACGGCACAAATATACTTGCCTAACCCAGAGCCTTGAGAGTAAGGTTGGGGGTGAGCGGTGAAGTGTATTTATCCCCGCCAAGAATACGTAGAGATTGGCACAGGTGTGCCAATTGAAAGCGATAACCTTGTGGAATTTCATTTGCTCTACAGCGGTCCATTGCATAGCGCAGGGAAGGAAAATCCGCGCTCAGAAAAGCATGCCATTCGTAAAGTATTTCATTCGCAGTTGAGACGACACTGGGAGACAAATAACTACCTGAGGGAAATAGCTGTCGGCATGGGACAACAGGTGCGCTCGACAGGAATCTCGTTGGAAAATTTGCCAATAGAGTCTTTCGAGTATGGCGCACGAAAACTAGGAGAAAACTGGAATCGAGGTGGGTTTAATTTTCTCCCTCTGATCACAAAGGATGTTTGCCTGCGATGCAGTTTGGATATTTTATTCCTCCGAGTCGATGAATACCCTTTTGTGTTCGGCGGGAGCGGGGATATTGATGGAAGGCTCAAAATATTATTCGATTCCTTCCGAATGGCCGAATCAGGAGAACTTCCGAACGGGGCCACACCGGAAGTCGGCGAAAATCCGTTCTTTGTTCTTTTGCAGGACGATAAGTTGATTACGGAGGTGCGGGTGAAAACCGATAGATTACTAAAGCTCCCTGACAACAAGCCCGCAGGCAAGCATGATGTGTACTTACAGATTTCGGTACGGTTGAATCCGACTATCAAAGCTTCATATTCGTGGGTCTTTGAATAGGAGAGGCGTATGAGAAACTTTCTAGTTATCGTTGCGGCGGTCCTCGTAGGATTCATTCTGGGCCACTTTTCCACTTCAGTAAAAGCTCAGTCTCGACAGGAAGTCGTATTGCACAAAGTTCGCGCTGTGGGAATGGACGGCATCCCGCAACCGCTGATTTATCAGGAAAGCAAACAAGGGCAGGTTGTGGGATTTAGTTGCACGAACGATGCCTGCTATGTGCTAACGCAGTGAAATAAGAAAAGCCCGGATGCCAGTCCGGGCCAATTCGATACGCTCATGCCCACATTAGGGCCGGAGTGTGTCTCATGTCAATCAAGCCGCGCTCTAAGGAATTTCAATCAAATGCCCTTTCGGGCAATGTAAATCGAAGCGCCACACCCAAGTGGCTATATCTGCTTCGCGCTCCTCATCGGTGGTGGTTTCGTTCCATTGTCCGAATACTGGTAGAGGAGTTTTACAATTTTCCTCGCCGCATCGCCGCCGTTTTACGCACTCCGTCACTAGCAACTGGATGGAGACTACCGAATGGAATTGCGGATCGTAGGGCCGGTAATCCGGGGAGTTTTCGTTCAGTGAATAGTTGGCTACATGCTTGCAGTTCCAACATGCTATCCCTACAGAGTCAATATCCGTGGTTGGGCGAGTTGGAGCTTGAAATATGTTGTCTAGCTTTTGAGCGGGGAGCAAAATGGCACGCTCACACGCTGCGCAACGAAAGCGATACAGCACCTCACGTTCCTGAGTCATAGCAGAATCCGATGGGATATGATGGGCGCATGAAGTCTAAACTCGACCCCGATACGACACCAGAGCAAAAGTTCAGTCAATTCCAAGCTGGAATGCGGCAAGTGCTCACAGTCTCGAAAACTGAGCTTGCAGAGCGCGAGAAACAATACCAGGTGGAACGCGCAGGACAAAAGAAGCGTGGCCCTAAACCTTCTTCGGCTTCGGGCCACGTTTCGAGCGACGGGAACTAGAAAGGCTCAGGCGTCGTAGTCTTGGCGTCCTCAGTCTTGCCTGTTAGCTCCGCGTAGGTAAGGCGCTTGTGTGCGACCTGTCCTAGAAGCTTCTGGAATCGTGCGTAATCGTCCATCGGCACTTCTTTGTTGCCGCGATTGTTGAATCTAAAAACCTGCTCGTCCAGATAGCGGTCAAGGTGAAACGGTTCAACCGCAACGTAAGTTCCGCGCAAATGGCGCTTGAATAGACTCCAAAAGTTCTCTAGCCCGTTGGTGTGAACCTGTCCGCGAACGTACTCATTGGCATGGTTCACGACTTCGTGCACGTAATGCCAGTTCAGGCGATTGTAGGGAACGGCATCATCGGTATAGACCTTGGAGCCAAACTTCACGTTCTTTAGAATCTGCTCTTGCAGGGTCTCGCGCTTTACGTCTGGAATGCGCTTGGCTCTGATCTCTTTGGTCTCACGATCCAGTAATCCAATCACGACAGTTTTGTGAGTTCCGCCACTAGGACTGGCATTCTCGCGCTGGTAACGTTCGCGCTTTTCGCGGTGCATATTCTTCGGCTTTGGAGCAAAGAAAGCCTCATCCACTTCCACGGCTCCGCCGTCATCTTTCCCGCCCAGCTTAGTTCCCAGATCGTAGCCTTTCATCGCGAGTCTCAGACGATGCAACATGAACCAAGCTGACTTCTGAGTAATCCCCAGAGCGCGGTGAATCTCCCAAGACGAAACGCCATTTTTGCAGTTGGCCAGCATCCACATTGCCGGAAGCCACTTCTGCAGAGGCAAAGGCGAATCCTCGAAGATAGTTCCCAGTTTGACCGAGAACTGGCGGCGACACTCACGGCACTTAAAACGCTTCTGAGTCTTAAGATAGTAAGGCTCTTTAGTCAGACAGGCAGGGCAATACGCTCCCTCAGGCCAGCGCATAGCGGCAACGGCATCAATACAGACCTTTTCATCGCTAAAGTATTGAATCGCTTGCTGTAATGTCTTTGGGTTGTCCATGAACCGACAATACCAAAGAATCATGGGTTAGTCAAGGATATTGTTGCCCTGCTAACTCTCTGACTTCAAAGATTCAGGGGGGAGGGGGATACCCCAGGAAGCGCCGCTCGCCAGGAATTTCTGCTGCGAGTTTCGCTACAATCAAAACAGGATTGTTGATCCCACTATGTCCCTGACCAAACAGCAAGCTCTCGACATGTTCAACTCCGATGACCTGATCGGCATTGGGATGGAAGCGGACGCGGTGCGCCGCCGCCTGCATCCCGAGGGCACGGTCACCTACATCATCGATCGCAACATTAACTACACCAACTTCTGCACCGAGTACTGTACATTTTGCGCGTTCTACAGGCCGCTGAAGGGCCCGGCGGCGAAGGAAGGCTACATTCTCGAGTTCGACACGATTTACGAAAAGATTCGCGAGACTGTCGAACTCGGCGGCACCGGCGTGCTGATGCAGGGCGGCCTGCATCCGGATTTGAAGATTGACTGGCACGAGCGAATGCTGCGCGGAATCAAGGAGCGCTTTCCGCAGGTACATCTGCATTGTTATTCGGCGTCGGAAATTATTGCGATCGCGGAGTACAGCGCGCTTTCGATACGCGACACGATTCTGCGCCTGCGCGATGCCGGCCTCGATTCAATTCCCGGCGGCGGCGCGGAAGTGCTGGACGACGAAGTCCGCTACAAAATCGCGCGGCTGAAATGCTTAACTGAAGACTGGCTCAACGTACATCGCACCGCCCACCAGATCGGCATGCGCACCACCGCAACCATGATGTTCGGTGTGGGCGAGAACAACGAAAACCTGGTCAATCATTTCCAGCGGCTTTATGAGTTGCAGGAAGAGACGGGCGGGTTCACGGCGTTTATCCCGTGGAGCTTTCAGCCCCAGCATACGGCGCTGGGCGGCCGGCACTGGGACGAAGCCACCGCGGTCGACTATTTGAAGGTGCTGGCCATCTCGCGCCTGTATCTTTCGAACTTCCTCAACGTGCAATCAAGCTGGGTCACGCAAGGATTAAAAGTCTGCCAGATGGGCCTGCGCTTCGGCGGCAACGATGTTGGCTCGGTCATGCTGGAAGAAAACGTGGTCCGCGCCGCAGGCGTGACCAACTGCACCACGGAAGAAGAATTGCGCCGTATTATTCGCGACGCCGGATTCCGTCCCGCGCGGCGGGATACGCTCTATCGGCAGTACTTTCTGAACTAGAAAGATTAGAACTCATAAGATGGGTGCCCCATTTCTCGCGGTTTTTGCGAGAAGTGGGGTTTTGTGCGTTGATGAAGAAGAAGCAGATTCCTCCGTCCCTCGCGTTCGCTTCGGGGTAGGAATGACAAGACTAAATTGGTTAGAACAGGTTCAGTTGCTCGTCGAATTCTGGTGCGGGTAACTTTGTGGCGTAGTTGCGCCGTTCGTTTCGATACCGGGAAGAGAGCTGGTATTTCTCCCGCAGCTTCGCGATCAGACTGCTGAGGCGCTTGGCGTAGGACGTCGGAAGGAAGGCGCGATTATGGTAGCGCTGACGGTAATTCTCGGCGAGATGCGGAAAGTTTGTTTCGAGGAAGGGCAGAAATATGGCTGCCGAGCAGGGTTTCAGAAAAAGCGCGTTGGCGAACACGTAATCGGCGCCGGCCTCGGACGCGGCCCGCACCAAGGCTTCCAGATCGGCGGGCGAATCGGTGATGCCGGGCACGACGGGCGAACAACTTAGTCCTACGCGCAATCCGGCGGCGCTCAGCGTGCGGACTGCGTCCAAGCGCAGGTCGGGGCGCGGCGCTCTCGGCTCGAGAATCCGGGCGAGGTCGGTGTTCAGTGTGGTGATGGTCACGTGTACCGACAGCTTGTTGTGTTTGGCGACCTCGCCGAGCAGATCGAGATCGCGCGTGACCAGATTCGATTTCGTGACGATGCCGAGTTCGAAGCCGCGGTGGCGTGCGAACTCTTCGAGAATTCCGCGCGTGACTTCATAGCGGCGCTCGGCGGGCTGGTAGGGATCGGTGGCCGTGCCGAGGGCGATCGATTCGTCACTTTTCACTTTGTGAAGTTCGTGGCGCAGCAGTTCTGCGGCGTGCTGCTTGACGTAGATTTTCTGCTCGAAGTCCATACCGTCGCGCATTTCCATGAACTCGTGGGTGTAGCGGGCGTAGCAGTAGCGGCAGCCAAACTCGCATCCGCGGTAGGGATTGATGGTCCAGGTGAAGGGCATCTGCCGGTTGCTGACGCAACGGTTCAGCAGAGATTTTGTGGGCAGCGTGAAGTATTCGACTTGATGGCCTTCGCGCAGGGATTCTCCGGCGGAAGCGAGGCGGGCAATGCCAACGAGTGCGGGCTTGGTGGAGACGGGCTGGTTCGAATCGGGTTGGTCTGACATAGGGAATAAAGGGAGGGGCTTCATGTTTTCGCCTTTTATTCGCCTACGATAGTCTGCGGGTTGGGATATGTCAAGGCCTCGCCGGGGTGGTGTATGCGGAAGCAAAATGCTCCCTCCCCCGGCCATGAAACGTCTCGAAACGGCTAAGGCGGGGCAGCAAGATTACTGAGGTCAGGGAAGCGACTTTACTGGAGGAACCGCGGCTACAGGCGGGGTGGCGTCCCGCCCGTGGCCAGCCGGTTGAAGTACGAGGATTGAAGTACCGGGATTAAGGTGTGACCTTTAAGGTGTGACCTGGAAGATCGCTCCGCAACCGCCCAGGCATGTAGGATCGCCGCCGCTCAAGGTTCCGCCGTAGAGATTACCGGCCTTGTCAAAGACAATTCCTGGCCCCGGATGATTTGGAGTGTTAGTGCCGTTGGCGAAGCTATAGACAACTCTCTCGCTCCAGTCACCTCCCGCCGTTGGGGTCAATTCATATACCGATCCAGCGTTGCTCGTGCCGCCTTCCTCCGAGGCGCCATAAAGATTGCCGGAGACATCGAAGGTCAGGGGCCCTATTGGGTAGACGCCGTCCCCGGCCTGGTTGAAGGTATGCAGGATGACTTCCTGCCATCCACCACCGGCCGCCGGGGTCAACTCGAAGATTGCGCCAAGGTTGCCCGAATTGCCCTGGGAGGCCGCGCCGTAAAGGTTGCCGGAGGAGTCGCGGATCAGGCCGCCGTCGGGATTCGCCCCGTCGTTGTTGTTGAAGCTGTGCACGACGCTTTCGGCCCAGCTGCCATCGGCGGTCGGAGTCAACCCGAAGACCGTGCCGCAACCGTCGGTGCAAGCGGACGAACTGCCGCCCGAGTAAGTTGTGCCATAGAGACTACCCGAGACCAAGACCAGGCTGGAGTAGGGATTGGCGCCATCGGCGCCGCTGAAGTTATGCAGAATCTTCTCGGTGAAGCTGCCGTCGCCATTCGAGATCAACTTGTAGGCAATGCCATCCTTATCACTGCCGCCACCCGCGGCGGTGCCGTAGAGATTACCCTTGTCGTCAACAAACAAGCCCCCATGGGGATAGGTTCCGTCTCCGCTCTGGCCGAAGCTATGCAGCGTTTTGTAAGTCCAGCTGCCATCCGTGTTGGGCATGAGTTCGAACACGATGCCAGCGCCGAAAGCGCCGCCGAGGAACGTGGTTCCGTAGAAATTACCCTGGGAATCGACGGTCAATCGCGCATTCGGCCAGAATCCGTCAGTCCCAATGTTGTTGAAGCTGTACAGCTCGGTTTCAACCCAGGTTCCGCCTTTGGGCGCTAGTTTGAAAATGTTACCGGCTCCGTAAATGCCGCCATAGAACGTGGATCCGTAGAGATTGCCAGAGGCATCAATGATCATGCCGGCAATCGGATCGTACCCATCATTATTGTTGAACAAACGAATCACAGTTTCCTGCGCGAATGCGCTGCCCGCCACCGAAAGAGTTACGGCAATCACTGCAAAAATCGTCCCCGCAAAAGAAAGTCTAATGCTTCGCATCACAGCATTCTCCCTGGCTCTTAGCCGGAATTCTGTTTGACTACGAAAGCGCCGCCGATTCTAACACAAGCGCGGCAAAAGCCGCTCCAATACTGGTGAGTTGGCGCGAAGTGACACTCACGTCGTTGATGGAATAACGTCTCCGGGTTGTACCTCTCGGGAAAAATTCGGCTACCTAGAGCTTCATACTTCCGAGGGCTAGCGCCACGCGAGAAGAACCGCAGTATACGCAGACACGGTGACCTGGCCCTTGGTGCGGGGCAGAACAGCTTCGAATCGTACTTCAGTCTGCGATGCGATGGACGGCGCGGAAAGGCGTCGTTCCTCGGTGACCCGATGCGCCAGTTCCCCAGGCAATTTTACTGACAACGAAGCCGCGCCCTTGTTGATCAGGGCCAGCAGCTTCTCGTGGTCCCGCTGGGCGTAATAGCATGTAACATTTTGTGAAATCACCTGTGAGGTCGCCAGCGTGCACGCCAGAAACTCTGCGCCTGCGAACTGATCGGCGAACTGCATGCCAAAGTACAGGGGCCGTAACTCCGTTGAGAGGTCCGGACCTATCGCAATCGGGGTATAGTAGCCGTCGCCGCCGCCATGCAGATTGACCCCGCAGTATCCCGCGCAGGCACAATGCAGCATGTAATCCGCTCCCCACAACGCGGAGGCAAACGCGTCACTCACCTCTGGCTTGCCGCCCCCAAAGCAGGAGTTTCCCTCCGTCATCCGGTAGGGCAGATTCGAGACGGCAACTGCCTGATGAATCTGTTCGATCTGGTGTTCCAACCGCTCATTCGGCCCAAGAAGCATGGCTGCATTCATGCGCGGATCCTGCGCGGGGCCCATGGCGTAGAAGTGACTGGATAGAAAAATCGCGTCGTTGTCCTTACGTTCGGCAAAACGGAGCAACCAGTCCAGATTTGTGGCCACATCCGGCCCTCCAAACTTGGCCTCGGGAACGGATCTGCGCACCGCGTCGACAAACTCCCGATATTCCTTGAAATACGCATCGAAGTTGTACGAAGCGTCCCGAAACTGCGGCATCGCGTGGAACTGGTCATCTTCATTGCCGATCTGAAAACACAGCAGGCGATCTCCCATGATCTTCGCCACCGCCGCGGCTTCGTCTTGCGCGCGCTCGGGTGAGCCTGATCCAAAGCAGAGACCATAGATCAGTCTCCAGTTGGTCGCATCCAGGAAGCCTTTCAGATTGCGGATGGCCTCGGGTGTAATGGCACCGCCCTTGTTTTCACGGACACTAGAATCGGTTAATTTCCATTCCCAATAGCTCTTACCCTTCTCGACGCCTGCTCGCTGTCGAGGAGAATCGAAATCGCCGTTGAGACCCTGCCAGCGTGTCACGTCGCTCAGGTGTCCTCCGGCCCGTAGGATTCCATGGGAACTCAGCTTTTTATAAGCCGTAACGAGGGTCACATTGGCCGCGGAGAAGTATGCAGGATTGTAAAGCTGAGGCTGCTCAAAGCTGATTCCGGTGTAATCTTTCGGCATCGATGCCAGCTTCTTGCCTGAAATGCTTAGTTCCGCCATCGAAGGCTCATCCATGAAGGCGAATGCGGTAGAAGGGACACACGCACCAGCGATCATGAGAGTTTGTTTTAGAAATGCGCGTCTCTGCAAGTTGGGCCTCGTAGATTGCTGTTTATAGTACAGACTGGCGCGGGGAAGTGCTGGATGCAATAACGTCCGTGATAGGAAACGTAATGGCCTCGACGGAGGGTTAACTTTCCCACTTCTCGCGAAGAACGCGAGAAATGGGGCACCCACGGTCCACATCGAAAACCTTTTACTGTTTAAGAATCCAGATGGAGATTTTTTCGAGGGCTAGTGGGGAGATGGTTTCTTCGATTTGCGAATACTCGGATGGAGATCCGGTCTTCGCGGTTTGGAAAAGATGATTCAGGCCGGGGAGTTCGTCGACTTCGACATGCTGGTTGCCGGATTCTGCCAGCGCTTTGCGGATGGGCGGCAGGTTCTGGCTGGGCAGCACCTGCTTGTCGAGTGAGCCGTTGAGGGCCAGGACGGGGCAAGTGACTTTGCGCAGCGCCGTGGCGGGATCGTAGGTGAGGAAGTAGCGGAACCAGGGCGAGGTGAGCTGCTCGATCTGCAGGCCGATCTGGGCTTCGGGAACATCGCCGGACGCCTTCATCTTTTCGGTCAATTCTTTGTCGAGAACGGTCTCGTCTTTTTCGGTTTCGACCAGCTTGAGCATCTCTCGTTCTTTGGTGGCGTTTTTGGCGGCTTCGGCTGGGTCCTTGCCGCTGGCGACGGCAATGGCCTCACTTTGGGCCGCGATGACTTCGTCGCCGGGGACGCCGGTGCCGGCCATCATCACGATGAAGGCGACGTCTTTGTTGCGGGCGGCGATCATGGGAGCGATGACTCCGCCTTCGCTGTGGCCGATCAGGCCGATCTTGTGGGGATCGACTTCCGCGCGAGTTTTCAGGTAGGCGATGCCCGCCTCGGTGTCGGTGGCGAAGTCGGCGGTAGTGGCAGTCTTGAAATCTCCGGTAGACTTGGCGATGCCGCGATCGTCGGCGCGCAGCACGGCAACGCCGTGGCGCGTGAGATAGTCCGACAACACTAAGAAGGGCTTGTGGCCGAGCAGAGTCTCGTCGCGATCCTGCGGGCCGGAGCCGGTGATGAGCACGACGGCAGGGAACGGGCCTTTGCCTTGCGGAATGGTCAGCGTGGCGGCCAGCGTGACGTTCTGCACTTTGTTGTCATAAGAGACGTCTTCGTCGTGGTAGGGATACGGCTTCACAGGGTTCTGCGGGCGCTTCAGTTCGAGTTCAGATTGATCCTTCACGCGTTTGAGCACCAGTGGATGAGCACTGCCGAGCTGAGTGAAGGTGCCGTCGATCGAGGAAGGACCGGCCGAGGACGGATTGGCCGAGGAAGGATCGGCGGCGATCTTGCCCTCGAACGTTCCGCTGATCTTTTGGATTTCGATTTTCAGCGACGAGCCGTCGCGCGTAACCGAAGTGGTGGGTATGCCGTTCGCGCCCTGGTCGGGGCTGTCGAGCGTGGCGGTCAGGCCCTCTGGCGTGGCGGCGATGTGGAAGACCACGCGCAGCTTGACGCCAAGGTCGATTGTTCCCATCCAGGTGCCATCGATGTCAGAGGGTTTGGCGGGCTGGACAGGAGTGTCGGCGCGTTTGAACTCGAGCGCCAGGGGCTGGGCCTGCGTCCAGGTGCCCGAGATGATCTTGCCATCGGCCGCGACTTTGCCTTCGTAGGTGCCATGGACCATAGCCACCTCCAGGCTTAGCTTGGAATCTTTGAGCGCAATGGAGCTGACCGGTATGCCGTTGGCACCGGGCTGGTCGATGCTGTCGAGCGTGGCTTTGAGGCTGCCGTCGGGCGCTTTGGTGATGTGGAGAACGAGGCGAAGTTGTTGACCGCCTGCGCTGAGAGTTCCTTGCCAGTCGCCGACGAGGTCCTGGGCTTGGGCACACGCCGGGATTGCGGTCAGGAAAAACAGCGCAGCGGTGACGATGAGTTTCATGAGTCCTCCAACTGGTTCGCTCTTCGCTCCTACCGTGTTTCGGCGAGACAGACCCTATGGCTTCGGTTTCATTGCTTCGGTTTCTGAGCGTCTGGCGAGTCTTCTTTTGTGCGCTTTAGAACCACGGCGCGACTGGGGCCATCGCCTTGGGTCCAGTCGCCGCTCATTGCGTCCAGAGTCTTGTTGGCCTTGCCCGAGAAAATAGTATTGAGCTGTTTCATGGAGATCTTGATCGATGAACCTTTGCGGGTCACGGCCGCGGCGGGCCATCCCTTGATGCTTGCTTCCGGAAGATCCACCGTCGCGGTGAGACCGTCCGCGGTGTTCTTGATATGGAAGATCACATGGAAGGCGTTGTGCAGCCGTTCACCCTGGGGTGCATCGTAGGTACCCTCCCAGGCACCGTCAATATCGGAAGGCGGAGCAGGGTCGTGTTGCAGCTTAAACGGTGTGGTGGTTTTGTTGAGCACTAACGGCATCTTCGGGCTGGTCCCCTGGGTCCAGTTCCCGCTGATCGAAGCGCTGCCTTTGAGCGTGCCGTCGAAAATTCCTTTGGCGACGTTCAAGGTGAAATGCACTTTTGCGCCCTCGAGGGTAAAGGTGTCGAGGGGAGCGCCGGCCATGGCTTGGTCGGGGCTGTCCATCGTCGCCTTGAGGGTTCCGTCGGCTGCTTTCGTGATGTGCACGACCAAACGCAGTTCGCCCATATCGTTGGTCAGCGTGCCCTGCCAGTCTCCGGTGATGTCTTGCGCTTGTCCCACACACGCCGTTGCCAGCGTCATTACCAGAATTGCGAATGTGTATTTCATTACCGCGTGGTATCGATTGCTGCCGCGAAAATTCATTTCACAGGCCTCCCTGTCGTTCCAGCTGTTTGTAGAACACGAGAGAGTATATGACAGGAGCGAGTGCGGCAATCAGAATCGCCGTGAGCGGCAACCAGAAGGGCGCGTTCGCAATCACGGCGAGCAGGCCCAGCAGGCCTCCGGCAAAAAAGGTTTTGGCGGCGAAACGATGAGTGGCGTTCCAGACTTGCTCGTTAGCGATGGTCCACGGCGTGCGGACGCCGACAAAGAAATTCCGGCGCACCTTGCCCAGCACGTTGCCCATGAGCGCGAGCAGAAGGCAGACTCCACCTTCGACGGCGCGACTGACGTCAACCAGCCAGCCCAGGCTGGCCGCGAGAATCAGCGCGTGTATGTAGACCAGCATGGCGAGCGTTACCACCATGATGTAGAGATACGTGGAGCGAAACGAATCCACTTCAAAGTGTTTCGGCGACAGCCAGGGCAGCGCTGAAAAGAGCAGCAGAAGCGCCAGCATGACTCCGGGATTGATAACCAACAAAGTCCACTTGGCGCCCCATCCGTTCACATGTCCATGCGCGTCCCAGTGCATGGGAATTATGTTCGGCAGGTAAGGGTAGGCCACGGCAGTTGTCGCCAGCACGGCAGCGATCAACGCAGCCGCGATGATGTAGTACGTGCGCGTCATCGTCATAGAGATTTCTCCCCGAACTTCTTCTTCGTGGGTCGTTCGCCGTCGGTCGGCGCTTTTGTCTCATGATCTCCCCGCATCAGATCCATCGCCCACGCGACTACGTCCTGCACCACGGTGGTGTTCAGGCCATACCAGATCTGCTGGCCGTCACGGCGGCTGGTGAGCAGGTCTGCCTCTTTCAACACCGAAAAGTGGTGCGACATGGTCGGCTTGGTCATGTCGAAGCGTTCGGCGAGATCGCCGGCCGTCATCTCGCCACGGCGCAGGAGGCGGAGAATCTCGCGGCGGGTGGGATCGGCGATAGCTTTGAACGCCTGGTTGGAGGACGGGGCCATAGTTAGAGGACTATGTAATTAGACAACTATCGAAATATAAAATAGTGGCGCTGGATTGTCAAGATCTGCGGGTCGGTGGCTCAATTGAAAATCATTGGAGTCGGATGTCATCCTGAGCACGGCGACAGCCGGGCGAGGGACCGTACGCCAAGTTGATGACATTGATGCCGTGGACGGGACTGTCCACGCTTCCTGCAGCGCAGGCATTTCTCGCGCCTGTACTAATGTTCGACGCGCTTCGTAAGGTCCCTCAGGAGCGCTTCGCGCTCCTGAGGGATGACATGGATCGAATGACGGGTGGGATGATATGGGTCGGTTCACCCGTACGATCTCTCTCAAACTGAACCACCGCCAAAACTGGATCAACTGCCTGCCTGCGAAAGGGCTTGGGGGAGGCTTTCCGCCGGGGTAGAATAGTGCATATTGCTGGCCGACCCTCGCGGCCGGTTCGGAAGCCGCTCCCCAGGCCTTTCCAGTTTGAATCCATGAAGACAGATTCCAGGAAGTTACGTTGTGTGAAGCTGCGTTCCGCAGGCCTGATCGCACGTTTGACGATCGCGTATTTGACGATCGCATGTCTGGCGACGGCGCTGCTGGGCGTGAGCGCCGCGGCGCAGGTCGTGAGCAGTGCGGCGACGAAACCGGCCAGCCGCGCCGTGATTGAGGGCATAGTCACTAAGGAGCCGGGCAGCGAGCCGGTGAAGAAGGCGCTGATCGAGCTGATTGCCGAGAATCAGGTGGAAGGCGGAGACTACACGGCGATCAGCGGCCCTGATGGCGGGTTTCACATTGAGGGCATTCTGCCGGGGCGCTACCATCTGTTTGCGGAACGCACGGGGTTACTCGAAGTTGACAAGCACCGGGCTCGCGCCGACGGACGCGTGCTGACGCTGACGGCGGGGCAGGAAGTCAAAGATCTGCGCATTCGGTTGCAGGCGGCTGCGGTGGTGCGCGGACGCGTGACTGATGAAGATGGCGACCCTCTGCCGAACGCGCAGGTGGCGGTGCTGCGGCAGACGTTTGTTTCCGGGCGCAGCCGGTGGGAGCAGGCGGGCGCGGAGCGCACCAACGATTTAGGAGAATATCGAGTGGCGGGACTGCCGGCGGGGAACTATTACGTGTCGGTGAGTCCTCCGCCGGATTTCAAGAGCCTGATCGAAGGTGCGGGCGCGGAGCCGCACGTCACCAATGACCAGCCCGCAACTGCATCTCCGACATCGTCACAAACTTCTTCCCAGACTTCTTATCAAACCACGTACTATCCCGGCACGCCGGATCGCGGCCAGGCTGCGCCGGTTGAGTTACACGCGGGCGACGAATTTCCGGTGAATTTTTCTTTAACGCCCAGTCCCAGCCTGAGTATTCGCGGGTCGGTGGTGAATCTGCCGCCGCGGGCTTCGGCGGCGATCATGCTGCAGTCGCGCGATTTCAACCTGGTGCTGAATGGCGCGGAGATGCATGCCGACGGCAGCTTTGTGATTCGCGACGTGGCGCCGGGAGCCTACACGATTCTTGCCACGGTGGAGAACGCGGCGGTGCCGATGATGGCGCGGCAAGCGCTGCAGGTGGTATCGAACAGCGTGGAAGATGTGCGGCTGGCGCCGCAACCGGGAGGATGGATTCACGGCCGGCTGCGTCTGGAAAGCCAAGGCAATGGCCACGTGGATCTCAGCCAGATTTTTCTCGTCCTGCGCTCGGTTGACGGTGACGACGAGTCGCTGGGCGGATTCAGCATGGGAGATGGATTTTCTCACACAGCTCATGTGGCGGCGGACGGCAGCTTCGAGTGGAAGAGTGTTCCTCCAGGGAACTATTTCGTGCAGCTTGCCGGCGATGGCGGCGGAAATTCCAACTGGTTTCTGAAATCGGCGCTGGCAGGGGGCCGCGAAGTTGACGATGCGGGAATGAGCGTGAGTGGGGGCGCAGTGGCGCTCGACGTTGTGGCCAGCGCGAACGGCGGTGTTGCCGAGGGAGTGGTCACCGATCAAAAAGGCGAGCCGGTTGCGAATGCGGTGATCGTGGCTGTGCCAGAGGCGCGCCTGCGTGGGCGCATCGAGCGCTTTCGCAAAACGGTCAGCGATCAGAGTGGACGATTTGCGCTGCATGGAATTCAACCCGGCGAGTACACACTGTTCGCCTGGGAAAGCGTGGACGGCGAGGCTTATTACAATCCCGAGTTCCTCAAGAACTACGAACAGCAGGGAAGTGCGCTGCGGATGAGTGAAGGAGATCGGAAGACGGTGCAGTTGGCGGTGATTCCGGGAAATGAAGAAGAACAGTAGACGCTCTAGCCGCGCAACCGAACATTCCAAAAGCTCTTTCAATCAGGATTTCCTTCGTACTAAAATGGCGCAGTACTTCAGCAGTACTTCAACAGTACTTCAAAGGAGGTCCGCAGTGCACTTCTTGGCAAAGACGCTTCTCGTTGTTTCAATCCTCCTGCTCTCACTTGGTGTGTGGGCTCAAGAGGGCAATCGGCAAAACGATTCCGACCTGCTCGCGCGACTTTCCTTTGAACGGTCTCGGATGGTTGAGGACGGGGGCCCTCGGGACGTCTGTCTTGCCGTCACTCGCGATGGGGACTATCGAATTGTGCGAACCGACTACCTCGGATTGACGCAGCGGCTGCACGGGAAAATGCCGAAGGAGCAATTCCAACAGTTGACCAAACTGCTGGAGGCTGCCGAATTCCGGGCTCTATCGGGTGACCATGTTGGGTTGATTCTTCAGGATGCGGAGAGCTTTGGAGCGGAGATTCCGGAGCTCCGTCCGCATGCCCCTGCACTGGGCCCGAGTTGGCCTGAGCGGGATGTCTGGCGATTGCAGTGGTTGAATGCGGACGGTGAGAATCCGTTTCCAGGTTCGGTCGCCAAGGTGGTCGAGTGGCTGCGGGATTTTCAGCCTAAAGGTGGGAAGGCTTTCGAGTACGCTGAATTTCCGGACGTGTGTCCATCGCGCGGACTGCGGTTGCTCCAGCCGACGGTAGCGGAAAACGAGCATCCCTGATTGGCAGGGCGGAGATTAACAACTTCAAGAGTCAAGAGCGGCGGACACAGCCTGCCCTGAGCGAAGTCGAAGAGAGTGTCGGCCCCACAAGAAAAATGGACAGCAGCTTCTGATTTTCCTCACTCGCTGCTTTCACTTCACGTTTCTTATCCCACCCCTGTCCGGCTCGACCCGTTCACGCGCTACCATCGGTGAGTCTCGACTACCGGTGAGTCTCCGTCGGCGGCCTTGGTCTCCTCGGCGTGAATCTTGCCATCGTTTTCGGCGTAGAACGAGCGGTGCTGCGCGTCGAGAGCCCTGGGCGTCATGGTGAGGACAAAATTATCCTTCTTACTCTTGAACCCTACGGTGTAGTCGCCGCGATCGGGATTCACCATGCGCTGGGTGAAGGTTCCGCTGTGAATCAGTTGGGTGAGCGAAGTGGCGTAGTGGCCGTACTGTTTGTTGAACCCCACTTGGGCGCGCATGACGACCCGCATGTAAGCCAGCGCAGCGAATTCGGAGTCCGAGCGGGCAGGGTCGCTATGATACTTGGGCTGATACCCCGGAGCCTGAGTTGCCGGAGCGGGGGTGGGCGAAGCATCTTGCGCCAGCAGAGCGCTGGTCGCGAGTAAAAACACGCTGAGAAGAACGCATAGTTCCGCCAGTTTCTTCTTGCAGTTGATTCTGCGATTGATCCTGCAAAGATTCATACGAACAGATTCTCCGGGGTCGTTAGGTTACCTGCGGGTGATGCGTTATCGAAAACATTTCAGCGCGGCCGAACTTCGACTGCCAATGCCGCGTCTAGCCTGATTTTTCCATGTTACTCCCGTAATTTCCCTTCGGTCACCTTCTCTTTGCTTTACGACCGATTATTACTATGCTGAGTAGAAGAATCTAACCCCACAGGGAAAACTATGAAAGCAGCAGTAGCCAGAAAACCAGTAATCAAAATCGCGGTGGTGGAAAGCGATCCATTGCGCTTTGTTGGGTTCCGCGCATTGTTCGACTCCGAGCCCGAGTTCGAACTCATCTCCGCGGCGCTGCCTGAGATCAGCGCGCTGCAAGGCATTGATCTTATCCTGCTCGGCAACCGTAACGGCCAGAACCTGTTTGACGTGATGGCCAGCCTGAAGGCCACGCGGCCGGATTTGCGCATCATCGTAACCGGTTCTGGAATCGACGAAGAAACTATTCTGAAAGCGATTGCGTCCGGAGCCAAGGGATACGTGGACGAAGCGGCAACGCCGGCGGAATTCGCGCAGGCGATCCGCATTGTGAATCAAGGATCGGTGTGGGCTCCGCGAAGAGTGCTGTCGATGTTCATCGAGCGCGTGTCATCGGCGCCGGGCCGGATTTTTCCGGCGGGCCGTGTGACCTTCACCGATCGCGAGAAAGAAGTGCTGGAGATGCTGGTGGCGGGGCGCTCCAACAAAGAGATTGGCGGTCAGCTGGGTATCGAGGAGCGCACGGTGAAGGCGCACGTGGCAAAGCTGATGCGCAAGGTGGGCGTGCAGAACCGGATTGCGTTGTCAGTGCATGCGATAACGCATTCGCTGGTAGTGGCGAAGTGAAGAAGCTGCTAGCTTCTAGCTAAGACACACCGATCGGACTCAGTTGATGAATCCGACTTGGCCGAGGGTTACCTGCGGACGCTTACCTTCGTAATCTTGTGGGCTTTGAGTCTGTGCGGCATACTCGGCTCACCTACCACAGAACCTGGGAGACGGGGTTGAGAGTGGCGATTAGGGTCACTACTTTCAGCCCCGCATTTTTTGGTCTCCAATGCCTCCACGTTACGGAAATAGCAACTGCGCAGTAGCCCTTTACGGCGCAATTTCGAAGACGGCGCCGCCCGCGAAGTAGTACTCATCACACGCGCTTCCATAAACCGTGCCCGATGCGTCAACCAGGAGGTCGCCGACCGGAGTGATCCATCCGGGCGTGGGATATTCCGCGGTTACTTCCCAACCACCCGCATGCGGACTGAGTTTGAAAATCTGCCCGCAGGCGCCGAATTCGAACTCATTGCACTGCGCGAGATTGTCCGCACCCTGGGTACCACCATAGAGGTTGCCCTTGGCATCAAAAACCAGGCCATCGACTGGGGAGTTGCCATCCGCCTGATCGGTGAAGGCGTGAATGACCGACTCACTCCATGCCCCGTTCCTGATCGATAGCCGGAAGACAGTTCCGCATCCGGGCAGGCTGCTGCACCCGCTGCCGCCCTCAAAAGTGCTTCCGTAAAGATTGCCGGCCGAGTCAAAAATCAGAGACGGATTGGGGATAGCGCCATCCGAACCGTGGAAGCGATAGAGGACGGATTCCTTCCAGCCCGTAGCAGAGTGAGAGAGCTCAAAAACAAGTCCGCAATATCCCGCGTAACAGGTGTTCTTACCGCCTCCCGCCGTGCCAAAGATGTTGCCGGAGGAATCAAGCAAAATCCCAGCCGGAACTTGGCCGCCGAGACCACCAGGAAAGGCGAGCAGCGTAGTTTCTTGCCAAGCGCCGCTGGAATCGCGAGCCAGGCGAAATACAACGCCGCAGCTGCAAGCCGGATTTCCTCCGAAAGCAGTTGTGCCGACTAAATTGCCAGAAGGGTCAAGGGCGAGTGCGGTGGGGTTTGATCCATCTGTTCCGCCGCTGAAACTGTAGAGTACGGTTTCGACCCAGGCGTTTTGGGAATTTCGCGAAAGCTCAAAAACCACGCCACAAGCGTTGCCAAGGCATGCTCCCGCACCGTAGGTAGGCCCGCCGTAGTACGTCGTGCCATAAAAGCTTCCGGCAGGACCAACGACGAGGCCGGACTGAGGGAACGCACCGTCCGATCCCGAGAAAGTGTGGAGAACGGTTTGCGTCCACGTTCCTCCGGAGGCGGGTGAGAGTTCGAAGACCGTGCCACAGCCCAACAGGCCGCAGTTGCTGATGTTGCCTTCGTTGGTGACTCCGTATAACTTTCCGGAGGCGCCAGGCACGAGATTGGCATACGTTGTCAACACTGGGAGTAAGGAAATCGTGGTTGCGGTTTGGGCGCGGACTGGCGATGCGAGCGCGGCCAGCGCAAGGGCAACAATCCATCCGAGGGAAACGAGGCCGACACGATTTGCTGCGGCGATGCTGCTTAGCAGATTTTTCACGTAACTCCTCCTTGGGTATGTCGTTGAGGGGCGTCGGAATGTTCGCACGTCTGGCTTGAGATTCAGGTTCACATCAAGAGGGCTGGCCGCAGTGGGGGGACGGTGATCCTCTGTTGGGCAGGGACTATATCACAGGGGCCCCGATCCGGTTGTCAGATGTGGCTCTTTCCGCGCGTGAAGGTTCGCGATATGCAGGAGCTTTCAAGCAGACGCAAACGAACCGATGCGGCGACCGAAACAATGCAACCGCGCTGGCTTCATTTACAATCCAAGTATCGAATCCCAGTGACTTTTTGCGTGGTGAGGAATATGAAAAAGCTTGTGCTGCTGACCCTAATCGTGTGGTGGTGCTCGTTTACTTATGCGGCGGATGATGCGGCTAAAGAATCGAAGGCCTCCGATCGAGTGCAGGCGGCGGGGGAAGTATTGAATGAAATCCAGGCAGCGCCGGATTCGGGCATTCCCCAGGAAATTCTGGGCAAGGCCGAGTGCGTGGCCGTGGTGCCGTCGATGCTCAAGGGCGGATTTATTGTGGGCGCAAAGTATGGACGTGGACTGGCCAGTTGCCGCACTCCCAAAGGCTGGAGTACGCCCGCATTTTTCATGCTGGAGGGAGGCAGCGTCGGATTTCAGATCGGTGGGCAGGCGGTCGACCTGGTGATGCTGATCATGAATAACGATGGCATGCGCCATTTGCTGGCGGACAAGTTCGAGATCGGTGCGGACGCCTCGGTGGCCGCGGGGCCGGTGGGGCGGCATGCCGAAGGCAATACTGATTGGACGATGCGCGCCCAGGTGCTCACCTATTCGCGCGCGCGCGGCGTGTTTGCCGGTGTGAGCCTGAACGGAGCCGTGATCCGGCAGGACAAAGACAGCACGCGCGAGTTCTACGGGCACATGATGACTTCGAAAGCGGCATTGACTGGCGAAGTGGATCCGCCGCCAGCCGCGAATTCTTTTCTGAGTTCGTTGGCAAAGTGGGGGCAGGAGGCGGCGAAGTAGGGCGCTCGAGCTGCGCTCGACCGGAGGGCCATTTCGACTTCTTTCGAAAATCCACACTTCTCGCGCGGCTTCTTTCAACAAAATCCCGTGCGAGAAATGGGGCGCCCGGCGGCATTACACTCTTCCTGCATTACACTCTTCCCTGGATGCGGCGGAAACTTGAATACGCGGCGGCCTGGCCGTTCATCAAAATTCTGGGTGCGATGCCGCGTCCGCTGGCGCGGGGCTTGGCCATTGGGCTCGCGCAAATCGTTTATCTGCTGCATGGGCGGCTGCGGCGCGTGGGCATGCGCAATCTGGAGTTGGCGTTTCCGGAGAAGAGCAGGGCAGAACGGGCGAGGATTCTGCGCGGGGAATTCACTTCACTGGGACGGCAACTGGCCGAAGTGTGCCGTTTCCCCAAGTACACTCTGAAAAACGTAGATGAAGTTGTGGTGTACGAAAACTTCGAGAACTACGAGCGGGCCAAGGCGCGCGGCAAGGGCGTGCTCTTGTTCGCCGGACATTTCGGGGGGTGGGAGCTTTCGTCGTTCGTGCTCTCCATGCATGGGCACTGGATGCACGTGATCATGCGCGGCATGGACAACGAGTATTTGAACCGGCTGGTTCTTTATTACCGGACCATGCATGGCAATCAGGCCGTCGATAAAGATGAGTTTGTGCGCGGGCTGCTGTCGGCGATGAAGGCGGGCGAAGTGGTGGGGATGCTGATCGACACGAACATGACTCCGCCGCAGGGAATTTTTGTGGACTTCTTTGGCATTCCGGCATGCACGGCGAGTGGGATGGCGCGCATCGCTCTGCGCACGGACGCGGCAGTGGTGCCGACGTTTACGATTTGGGATGCCGCGCTGGGCAAGTACCGGCTGCGCTTCGATCCGGCGCTGGAGTTGATTCGCAGCGGCGATCAGGAGGCCGACATCGCCGCCAACACGCAGATGTTTATGAAAGTGATTGAGGATTATGTACGGAAGTATCCAGAGCAGTGGCTGTGGGTGCATCGGCGGTGGAAGACGCGGCCGGAGGGGGAGCCCGGGCTGTATTGAGCGGTGATTCGGGCTTTGGCTTTCGGGCCTGAAAATAAATTTGGGGCTTCGTTGCGGCGAGCGTTGGTTCGGTCGTTTCTGCGCGGAAAATCGGGGTATCCCCCTCCCCCCCTCAATCTTTGAAATCATCATGGTGGCGCGAAATTCCCCGTAAAATTCGGATGTCAAAGAACTTAGATACTAAAATCCGTAAAACAGAGGACTTAGGGGCGCGAGGAATTGGCTTCTGCCAACCGTCACGGCCTCGACCATGATTGCGCAAGTGACGGGCTGTGGACAAGGTTGGATGTCACAGTGGTCTGTGGAAATTCTTGGAGCGGCTGGGTTCGACGCGCCCACCTTTCGAAAACCGCGAAAGGTGGGGCAGCCTCGGTTGTGGCGCTGCAAGGGTGGGCCCCTGGTTGCGTCCGGAGGACGCCTGAAAATAGCCCGGCGTTTCAACGCCGGGTCGGTTCGACGACATCGAACCGCATCCCGGAGGGATGCCTGAAATTATCCCCAGACATGCTTTTCTTAAGAAGGCCAGAAACTCGTCTTCGAAATTTCGCTTGCGGTGGTGTTCGGCTTGATTCTTGATGTATGCGATGGTGTCGGCTTTCTGTGAGATTCCGAGAGTGAAAGCGCCATATCCTTCCTGCCAGGCGAATTTACTTTTGCATTTCTCGTTCATCCAATGGGAGGACGATCCCTTTATCAGTTGCATGGCTTTGGCTAACGACAATGTCGCTGGCAGCGATAATAGGATGTGCACGTGGTTTTCTGTGCCGCCGGCGATGAGCGCTTTGAATCCATTCTTGCGGGCTATACCGCCAATGAACGCCCACAGATCAGGCTGCGCTTCTGCCGTAATCAGATTGCGGCGATCTTTTGTGGAGAAGACACAATGGATTAGTTCGGTAACGTAGGTGTGAGGCACGGCGGGACCTCCGGGAGATTTCAGCCGTCCCTACGGGACGGGTTTCAACGGAACCAGCTTACCCGGCGTTGAAACGCCGGGCTACTATCAAGCGTCCTCCGGACGCATTCTCTTTCCCGTTTTGGATGAGCGTGATGCCACGGTGCGAGGGTGCACGGACATGTGCCATGGGTGACAAAGAATCCACAGCGCTGTCCTGCTTCGGACTGCGGGTTCCGGTAAAATTGTTTCAAACCCTATGAATACTTTTGAACAAATCGCTGAACTTGAACGGAAATATTTGCTGCAGACTTATAACCGGTATCCAATAGTGCTCACCCGGGGCAAGGGAGTGTTTCTGTGGGACATTGACGACAAGAAATATTTGGATTTTGTTTCGGGGCTGGGGGTGAATGCACTGGGGCACGCGCATCCGCGGATCGTGAAGGCGATTCGGGAGCAGGCGGCGAAGATCGTGCATGTGTCGAATCTTTACTATCACGAGTATCAGGGGCCGCTGGCGGAGAAGTTGTGCGGGCTGTCGGGGCTGAACCGGGCTTTCTTTTCTAACTCAGGGACCGAGGCGATTGAGGGGTCGATTAAGTTGGCGCGGCTGGCGGGACATCGCGCGGGCGGCGAGGCTAAGTCGCGGCTGGTGGCGCTGGATGGGTCGTATCACGGGCGGACGTTTGGTGCATTGTCGCTTACCGGGCAGGACAAGCATCGCAAGGGATTTGAACCGCTGCTCGAAGATGTGACGTTTGTGAAGCAGAACGATCTGGAAGGGCTGCGGGCTGCGGTGAGCGACAATACCTGCGCGATTGTGTTGGAGCCGATTTTTGGCGAAGGCGGAATTTATGAGTGTTCGGTGGAGTTTCTGCAGGAGTGCCGGGCGCTGGCGGATCGGCATCGGGTGGCGCTGATTTTTGACGAGATTCAGTGCGGGCTGGGGCGCACGGGAACAATTTTTGCGTTTCAAAGTTTTGGCGTGACTCCGGATATTGTGGCGATTGCCAAGCCGATTGCGGCGGGGCTGCCGCTGGGGGCGTTTATTGCCAAGGAAGAATTCGCTACGGCGATTTCGCCGGGGCAGCATGGGACGACTTTTGGTGGAGGTCCTCTGGCTTGCCGCGTCGCGCTGGAATTTTTGGCGATTGTGGAAGAAGAGAAGCTGCTGGAGAATGTGAATAAAGTTGGGGCGTATTTGCAGCAGGAATTGAAGGGACTGGTGGAAAAACGCGCTGCGGCTACGGGAGTGCGCGGGCGCGGATTTATTCAGGGGATTCAGCTGGAGATTCCGGCGCGTCCGATTGTGGATGCGGCACTGGCCGAGGGAGTGCTGTTCAACAGCACGCAGGATACGGTGGTGCGGTTCCTGCCGCCGTTTCTGATGGAAGAGAAGCATATTGATAAGGGGATTCGGGTGCTGAAGAAGTTGCTGGGGAAGAAGAGGAAGGCGGCGTAGTGGGGAATGCTTGAGAGAGTCAGAATCCCCACCCTAGCCGCAAAGAACGCGGCTAGGATGGGCCACCCAGTTCCCACTTCTCGCAAAAAAACGCGGGCGATTCGCGCGGCTCGCCCGGGTCCTTCGTCGGGCAAAGTGCGCCCGCCTCAGGATGACAATCTTCCGGCGGCGGGGAATAAAACCGGCGGCGGGGAATAAAAACGGGGAGCCGAAGCTCCCCAAGTGAAGCGTCAGAGGCGTTGTTTCAACTTAGTGAGAACCTTGTGGTGAGGAAAGAGTTGTCCGGGCGGGAAGATTTTTGGGCCTCTCTTTGCGATTCGGTTTGCGAAAACCGTGGGAAATGGCTGATCTTCGAATGAAATCGGGGCGGGAGATCTTGGCCGGCGCGGCCACTTCGGCCTTGAGTGACGGCGTGGAAGAATGCTGGATGGACTTCGATGGGGCCCGGATGCGGTATCTGCGGGCGGGTTCAGGGCCGGCGTTGATTTTGCTGCATGGGCTGCTGGGGTATTCGTTTTCCTGGCGGTATGCTCTGCCAGCGCTGGCGCCATACGCCACTGTCTACGCGCCGGATCTGCTGGGAGCGGGGTTTTCGGATCGACCGGTGGGGATTGATCACTCGATGCGGGGGACGGCGCGTCGCGTGCTGCGGTTTGTCGAGCAGTTGGGACTGGAGTCGTTCGATTTGCTGGGGACTTCGCGGGGCGGAGCGGTGGCGATGGCTGCGGCGGCGGAATGCTTGAGCGGCGAGGGCTCAGCGCCACGGCTGCGGCGGTTGGTGCTGGTCTGCCCGCTTAATCCGTATTCTCGGCATGGGCGGTGGCTTGCGCCGTTCTTCGGTACGCGGTTCGGTGCGGCGGGGTTTCGGTGGGCTACGGAAACTATGCCGTTTCTGTTTCCTTATTGGCATGCGCGGCTGTACGCCGACCGCAGCAAGATTGCTCCGGGGAGCCTTGAGGGCTACAAGGCGCCGCTGGCGATTCCGGGATTGTTCGAGCATGGGTTGAGTATTGTTCGCACCTGGACGGCTGATCTGCAGGAACTGGAAGCGTTGTTGCCCAGGCTGGCATCGGTTCCCACGCTGCTGATGTGGGGAAGCGAGGATCCGGCGGTGTACGCTTCGTCGATGGAGCCGCTGGGTCGGCATTTTGGGAATGTGCAGACTGTGGTTTTCCCGGGCGTCGGGCATTTACCTTATGAAGAGTGTCCGGAGGAATTCAACCGGGCGCTGATTGGATTTCTGACCTCTTAAGAGGTAACTTCAGAGGTAACTTCCCCACTTCTCGCAAAGGACGCGAGAAATGGGGCACCCACTTTCTGAGTTCTTCATTCTGAGTTGTACATTCTGAGTTGTACATTTTGAGTTGTTGATTCTGAGTTTTTTCCCGGCACTGAAATCATGACCCACTCCATTCTCGAGTTCTTGCGGAATGCGGTGGTGCATTACGGATACTGGGCCGTGGCGGTGGCACTGCTGATTGAGAACGCGGGGGTGCCGGTGCCGGGGGAAACCGTGCTGCTGATGGCGAGTTTCCTGGCCTATTCTGAGCACGATCTGCGGCTGCCCTGGATCATTGTGGTGGCGACGCTGGCGGCGACGCTGGGCGACAATCTGGGCTTTGCGCTGGGCCACTATGGCGGGCGTCCGCTGCTGGCGCGCTACCAGGCGGCGTTCAGAATTCAAGACAGCGCGATGGCGCGGGGTGAAAGCATGTTTGCGCGCTATGGCGCGGTCACGATTTTTTTTGCGCGCTTCGTTTTCGGCCTGCGGATCATCGCGGGGCCAATGGCGGGCGTACTGAGGATGCATTGGCGGAAGTTCGTGGTATTCAACTTTCTGGGCGCCGGGCTGTGGGTGACGGTGATTTCCGGCGCGGGCTATCTATTCGGCCAGCATTGGGGGCGGCTGGAGCGGGCGGTCCAGCGGTTCGATGTTGCGGTCGCGATTGTCGCGCTGATTGTGGTGGCGTTGGTGGCGTGGCGCAAAAAACGGCAGGCGCGTTGATGGAGTATCTGTTGATTGAGTCCTGTTGGGAGTATCTATTGGGAGTACCTGCGGAATAACTTCTGAGTAATTTTTGCACAGCCGCGAGTCTTGCGTGAGCGGATATACTGTGCGGGTCGCGGGCTTCTTTAAAGTAATAGGGCACAAAGGGAAAGTAATGGGGCACTAACGGGCAATGTCCGTGGCAATTCGAACGAAGCAAACTGGCTGCGTCCGAGCCTGAATCCGGACGAGGAGGAACACATGAAGAAAATCGGGTTGTTGACTCTGCTGATTTTGGCGACGATTCTGTTCACTCTGGCGTTCTCGGCTGCCGCGGCTGGTCCCAAGGCACCGGCGAGTGCGGTGGTTGCCGCTCCGGTTAACCCTGCGCCGGTTGCAGTTACACCCGCGCCGCCACATCCGCGCGTGGAACATGCGCTCGAAGCGATGCGCAGCGCCAGGGATCATATGATGCACGCCGAAGGCGAGTTCCATGGGCATCGCGACAAAGCGATCGAGCATCTGGATCAGGCGATTCACGAGGCCGAGATTTGCATGCAGGAACCGTAGAGCCGGGCCAGCGAGAATTAAGAGCAGCAAGAATAAAAGGCAGCGCCCAATCGGCGCTGCCTTATTTGTTTTCAGGAAGTGTTGCGCGGGCGGCGGAGGGTTTTAGTCCCGGTGGAAGGTGATGCCGATGGATGCGCCGAGACGAAGAACGTTGTCGGAATGGAACTCGACGGTGTTGTTGACGATCCGGTAGTAATTGGCCTCGGGGCGGACGAATACGCGGCGCCACAAGGCGTAGCGGATGCCGGCGCCGGCGTGGAAGAGAAAATGATTGCTATCCAGATGGGTAGAGCAGCCTACGTAATTGCAGTTGCCGGTTGCGGGATAGAAAAGTACGGTTTCGCCGCCCACGCCGCCAGTGAGATCGGCAGTCATTTTCTTCCCCAGGCGGGGGGCATAGACGGCATTGAGGTCATACATCACGGGGCGGAAGTGCTGATAGTTGTTGTAGAACCCCTGGTCGTATCGATAGGCAAGTTCAGCGCTGTAGCCGTAATGATTCTGGAAAATGCGCTCGATGCTGACGCTGGGGTAGACTCCGCCCTTCTCAGAGGGCGGCAGGTAGGCTTCGGAAGCGGTGATGTTTTTGGTCGAGAAAAGAGTGCCGCCACCGATGGCTACGTCAAATTGCTGGGAATGAGCGAAACTGGAAAAGAACAGAAGAAGAGCAAACACCGACAGCGTTCGAGCGAGCTTTATTATTCGAGCGAACTTCATTCCTGCGAGCTTTGTTCCGGCAAATCTTGTTGCTGCGAACCTGATTCCGGCGAACTTTCTCAAATACAGCCCCCTTAGTGTTTCGTCCCGTGGACGATAGAGTACGCCGGACTGGCGGTGGCAGGCAAAACCGTCGCGAGTGGTGGGGCGCGGCGGCCGGAACCGGCCCGTAGACAATCATACAGACAATCAAATTTCCGGCCGCTGCCCGAGGAAGAACCAGTCGAGGAAGATCTAGTCTAGACCTCCGCCGATGGTGTAGCCGATGGAAGCTCCAACCCGGATGATGTCGCCGGAAGTATAGACGTCGGTGTTATTCAGGACGTGGTAGTAACGGACTTCGGGGCGGACGAAGACGTGTCCCCAAACGTAATAGCGGAGGCCGGCGCCAACGTCCACGAGGAAGTGGTTGCTGCTGCTGTAGCAAGCGCCGAAGTAAACGCAACTGCTGGTCGGCTGGTAGCCATAGAAGCGGGTGTCCTGCCAGCCGACGCCACCCACCAGGTCAAGACCAACCTTCTTGCCGATGCGGGGTTGGTACACGCCGTTAAAGTCGAACAGGATGGGACGATAGGGTTCGCCAAGGCCGTCGAAGTTTCCCTGGCCGCCTCGCCAGGAGGCGTCAAAACCGACGCCGAAACGCTTGTGGAAGATGACGTCGGCGCCGAGAGTGGGATAGAAGCCGCCCTTTTCCGGGCAGTTTACTTGGCCCGAGGATGCATTGAAGCCGCACTCGGTGGCCCCGGGTGCCAAGAGGGTACCGAAGCCAAGCGAAGCGTCACCCTGCTGGGCGGAAGCCTGGTCTGGGAGGATCAGGGTAGACACGATAAGAAACGCAAAGACAATCGCAAAGAAGGCAAGCTTTCTCAAGAGAAACCTCCTGTAAATGATAGTTGTTGGCGGATAAGATGCGACCGCCAAACCATTTGGATGCAAGCGCATGGGTAATGCACTCATCATATATTTCAACCGTGCCGGGATGCAATTGGGCCCGCCGGGGCGGTCATTCGCATTGTCAACACGGACTTCGATTCTGAAACCCAGGATTCTCAAAACCGGGGCCGCAAAACTTAACCCCGCACACGAGAATAAGTTGCGTCGGGGCTGCATCCTGGCATCGTTGCGTTGTTTCGTTGCGGACGCTGGGGAAGGGCATCAGCGCTTGGAAACGCCCGTCCCTCCGCCGCGCAGGACGTGGTCGATGGAGATCGGACCGCCGCCAAAGAAGATCAGGGCGAAGGCCAGGGTAGCGGCGGTCAGAGGGAATTCGTAGCCGGGGTGGTCGGGTGATCCGATGAGGCCATTGTGGAGATGCACTTTCCAGATCGCTACACACAAGTTAATACAGACGGCGAAGGCGGCAGGGCGAGTGAAAAACCCGACGAGAAGAAGTAGACCGCCGAGCAACTCGGTGAGGGCGGAAACGTAGCCCAACCAGGCCGGAAGACCCATTCCGCCGACCATGTGAGCGAAGTGGTTCAAACCGCCAAACACTTTGTGATAGCCGTGAGCGACCATAATGGCGCCCAGCGCCAGGCGCATGAGAAGAAGGGCAAGCGGCTGCAAACGATCGAGATAGGGCAAAGTGTTCCTCCGGAACGCGAGCAATAGAGTACAGCAGGCTGGGGTTGCGAGGAAGATGGAGGAATCAGGGTAGTTGTGCAGTTTGAGAAAAGGCTCGTATCAGGGCGTGCCTTAGATGCTGCGGAAAAAGTCCCAGACAAAGCTAAAAGCGCACCTCAGGCGCTAAAGCGCCGGTTTATTTCAATGGCTTAACGGCACGAGTGGAACTCGTGCCCTTCTCGTTCGCGATGAATTCCGGTTTTTTCCCGCAGCCTTTTCAGGCAAGCCGGTTCGGCGCCAGATTCCAGCGGCTGAAGCCGCTTGTCCATAGCCGTTGACGGCATCGCTAAAGCGATGCCCCGATACGAACCTTTTTCGGCATCGCTAAAGCGGTGCCCTGATACGAATCTTTTTCGAAATCGCTAAAGCGATGCCCTGATACGAATCCTTTTCAACTGTACCAGTGCGGGATCCAGAAAACGATTGCGCCTGCAGGCGGATTTTTGATAACGTTGCTCCGCCGCAGGATGCCAGTCAGGTGACTTTCGTGTGCCTACCGGGTCTCTTGACGGACTTCTGCCCCGGCCCCCAGACCGGACCCAATAAATGAACGGAACAATCTCAGCGGTACCGTGTTTGCACGCTTGTCCGTTGGCAGTCGAATGAAACCTTTGAATCCTTAGGAGTCTTGCGATGAATTTCACGATGAATGGAAGTGCCCTGCGGAAGTGTGTGGGGGTAGCGCTCATGATGGTGGTTCCGGCGTTCGCCTCCAGCCAGAAAAAAGCGCCCAGCGCGCCGGCTCCGAAGAGCGCCCCGGCAGCGCATTCCAGTGCTCCGGCTAAAAGCTCGACGCCGAGTCATGCGTCGACGCCGAGCCATACAAGCACACCAAGTCACGCGGCCACGACAAGTCACACCAGTACTCCGACCCACACAGGCGCGACAACGGGCGGGACGCATGCTGCCACTACGGGTGGAACGCACACAACGACTGGTGCGACGGGTGGGACGCACGCCGCGACGACCGGTGGAGCGCACACGACGACGGGCGGGACGCATGCCGCGACGACAGGCGGAGCGCACACCACGACGGGTGGGACGCATGCGGCGACGACGGGCGGAGCGCACACCACGGGTGGTGCGACTCACGCGGCAGCGGCCAGCCACGTAGCTCCGGGGCGGACGGTTTCTTTGAAAGGTGGCGGGTCGGCGAGTGTTCGGCCCAATGGACAGGTCCGATCGATCAATCGGAATGGGATGCAGGTTAATAATGGACTCCACGGCGGGCGCACTGTTGTGAGCACACACAATGGCGTGCGGGTAGTGTCGACGGGAGGACACGGCGGCTACGTGCAACGCGCTTATGTTACGCGCGGCGGGCGATCCTATTATTCGCGGACTTACTATTACCACGGCGGTTACAGGACCGGAGTTTTTGTGGGCTACCGCTATGGTGGGTACAACTACTACGGCTACTACCATCCGTTCTGGTTCCATCCTGGATTTTATGGATGGGCTTATAACCCCTGGGCGGCGCCGGTGTATTGGGGCTGGGGTTGGGGCGGAGCGCCGTGGTATGGCTTCTACGGCGGATATTTCGCTCCGTATCCGGTCTACCCGTCGGCGGCGTTCTGGCTCACGGATTACCTGATCTCGGCGAATTTGCAGGCGGCCTATGCGGCGCAGGCGGAAGCTAACGCGGCAGCAGCCGGCGATGCAGCGAACAACGCTCCAGCGTCGGATGACCAGGTGGCCAGCAACGGACAGGGGGGAGCCGCTCCGAGTGGGCCGGTCGCGCTCTCGCCAGAGGTGAAGCAAGCCATTGCTGACGAAGTGAAAGCGCAACTTGCGGCTGCTCAGACCCAGGCGGCGGCGCAGGGTGGCGGCGCAGCGGCGGCACCGGCAGCGGCCAGCGATCAAGCGCCTCCTCCGGCACTGGATCCGGCGCAGCGCATCTTCATCGTGGCTTCGGAACTCGATGTGGTTGCCGACGGTCAGGAATGCGCGCTAACGCAGGGAGACGTAATTACCCGGCTCACCGACACTCCCGATGGGGACCAAAAAGTGAGTGTGAGTGTTTCGAGCGCCAAGAAGGGTGACTGCGCCTCCGGCAAGACCGTGCTGGTTGCGGTTGACGACCTGCAGGAGATGCATAACCACTTCGCGGAGCAACTGGATGCTGGGATGAAGGACATGGCCGCCAAGCAGGGAACCGGAGGAATGCCGAAAGCTCCGGATACCGGCACGACCGCTTCGGACGTACCACCGCCGGCACCAGACAAGTCGGCAAGCCAGGCCCTGGCGGATCAGGACAAGGCGGCAGATCAGGCAGTGTCGGACGCTAAGGCAGAAGCCTCGTCTGGAGGCGGCTCGCAATAAGTCTAGAGTTGCTGGGCTGCGACAGGTTGACTGTGAACGGCAGTGGGGCGTCACCCGGAGGGGTGACGCTCCACGTTCTTGTTTGGCAAATTGCAACGAGTTTTTGTACGGCTGAATTTCTGGTTTACAAATTTCAGGTTGGCTAATTTCTGATTCGCAACTTTCTGATTCGATAAAACCCTGTTGTTCTAACTTTGTTCAGACCTTGTTTTAGATTCGTCAGGCCGGAAGTGATCCGCCAGCAGAGAGCAGATTTGAGAGGAGAATTGCAGCTATGGGGCAGAAGCTCGAGAGGATGATTCCGCGAGTCGTCGTGGCTGGGCGCTCAACATTTTTGTTCGCCACTTTATTCGTCACCCTGTTCGCCACGATCTTGCCGTTGCCGCGCGTCGGCGCGCAGGCTGTTTCTCTGCAGGAGCAATTGGTCGCGCAGTACAAAGCGGTGAAGATGGGATCGGACACGAGCGGATATTCCGTGGTCGATCCGGGTACGCTGCTGGCGGTTCAGAAGGGCGGACTTCTGGGCGTGCCTTATTCGGACAAGAGCGCGCTTACGAATCGGTATGAGGGTGGCACGGTGCATCCCCCGAGCGGCTTGGCGGTGGCGGGAAAGAAAGCGCTGCTGGGACGTTTTTCCCAGTCGGAGGGGCAGACCACGAAATTGTTTGCCAAGGGCGACAAAGTGTATCCCACCAAGATTGACGTCAACGTTGATAAAGATACGGTGACGCTGGCCATCGTGGCTTGCGATACCTGCAACAAGACCGATCCGCCGACCTACAACAAGGCGAACGTTGTGTTTCAGTTCCCTAGAGGGTCGTTGGCGAAGGCCAGTGCGGGCGACGTGGAGGACACGATCGGGCAGTTGCTATCGGTCAGCGACGATTCGCAACAGCAGGATCAGGGCGCACAGCAGGGTGGTCAAGATCAACAGCAGGGCGCACAGGGAGATCAGCAGGCCGCACAGCAAGCCGCACAGCAGCCTGCTGCAGCCGAGCCGCAGACCATTGGCGTAGGGCAGACCACCGATCAGGTGCAAGGCTCGCTGGGCAAGCCCGACAAGATCGTCAACCTGGGCGCGAAACAGATCTGGGTCTACAAGGATTTGAAAGTTACGTTCCTCAACGGGAAGGTTTCGGACGTTCAGTAGTTAAGCGTTTCGTCAAAGCGTCAGCAAGTAGGCGCGTAGCTGCTCAATTTGATGTTGAACACTTGCGGATTCACCGACTGATGTTCATCCCGCAGGAGCGTGCCCAGCGCTCTGGAGGGACCTTACGAAACTTGGACATCGGTTGTGTTGATGCGAGGAGAGCCTACGGCGCATGAGGCGCAGGCACGCCCGTCTACGGCATCAACTGCGTCGGTTGTCGTAAGGTCCCTCGCCCGGCTTCGCCGCGCTCAGGATGACATCGGGCGGAAGTAATTTCGCGATTGAGCCACGCCCAAGCGCGCATCAGTAATCTAAAAACAGGCGCGTGAGGCCTCGTGCTAAAGCCTGCCAATACAGCAGCTTCTCCGGACGACGTAGTACCTCCGTACCGTGCGTAGTACTTCAGTTACCGTTCACCATGTGACTGGGCGTGAATTGCGTGACTTCCACTGCTAATAGTACGTATATACCGTCATACCACAATATATAGATCCCATCCCAAGGCACCATCCTCGACAATTCCAAGAAATGGGCAAGAAACCCTAAGAAACGCGGAGATACGCTCCGAGCCGGGGTTTTTCGGGGCTGAGATATGCTCGGAACACCGAAAGCCCTCGGGACAGGCATTGAGGGCGAGGCAGTCTCCCGAAGCAAAATCCCGCGGGCCGGGAACCGGAGCGGGAAATGGGTGTAGGTGAAAAGGCAAACGGAATATGGCTGACTCGCGAGAAGTAATGAATATTCGCCAGGCGTCACAGTATCTGGGCGTGAGCCCGGACACGCTTTACAAGTACGTCGGCGAGCAGAAGATTCCCGCGTTCAAGCTGGGCAACCGCTGGCGCTTCAAGAAATCACGGCTGGACCAGTGGATGGAAGAGAAGTCGAGCGAGATGGAACCACAGGCGAAACGAAAAGTGAAAGCGGCTTCAAAAGCGGCTGGACAGAGTTAGGGAAACAGTTAGAAAAACTGCGCGGGCAGCAACGCCTGCGCCAGACAAAAAGGTGGGCACATGTTTGGAATGGGATCGAAGTCCATTGTTGGTCTGGATGTAGGCTCTTCAAGCATCAAGGCCGTCGAGCTGAAGAAAAAGGGTGGGCAGATCGAAGTCTCGCACCTCGGACTGGAACCGCTGTCGAGCGACATCGTGGTGGATTCGATGATCGTGGACTCGGGCACGGTTTCGAGCGCGATTTCGAAACTGTTCCTCGACAACGCGATCAAGACCAAGGCCGTGGCCACGGCGGTGAGCGGACACTCGGTGATCGTTAAAAAGATCTCATTGCCGTCGATGAGCGACCAGGAACTGGCCGAGACCATCGAGAAAGAAGCGGCACAACATATTCCCTTCGATTTGGCCGATGTAAGCCTTGACTACCAGATTCTCTCCGACGAAGTGGGCAGTCCGCAGATGGACGTCCTCCTGGTCGCGGTGAAGAAGGACAAGATTCTGAACTACACCAACGTACTCTCGATGTCCGGACGCACCCCGGCTATTGTGGACATCGACGCGCTGGCTCTGCAGAACTGCTACGAGTACAACTACCAGCCGGCGCCGGGACAAGTGGTTGCTCTGCTGAACCTGGGCGCCAGCGTGATGAACATCAACATTGTGAAAGGCACGACGCCGTTGTTCCCGCGCGACGTCAGCGTGGGCGGGCACCAGTACACCGATTCGCTGCAGAAGGAACTGGACCTGAGCTTTGAAGACGCCGAGTCGCTCAAGCTGGGCAACAAGGTGGGCACGGTGAGCGAGGACGCGAAGCAGCCGATCCTGCAGCAAGTGACTGAGATTATCGTGCTGGAAATTCAGAAGACGTTCGATTTCTTCCGGGCCAGCGCGGCAGGCGAGCACATTGAAAAGATCTACCTGGCGGGTGGTTCCTCGAAGGTACCGGGCCTGGTGGAAGCGTTGCGGCAGGAGTTCTCGATGCCGGTGGAGTTGTTGAATCCGTTCCAGCGCGTGATGCCGCCGACGGAAGGACACGGAGCGGAACTGGTGGAGCAGAATCCTGGCCAGATGGCGGTAGCGGTGGGCTTGGCCCTGAGGAGCTTTGAATCCCTATGATCAAAATCAACCTGCTCGAAACATCCAAAGGGAAGCGCGGCGGCAGCGGTCCGTCAATGCCCTCGATGGAAATGGGCGATATGGGCTCGCCCAAGCTGAAAGTTCTGGCGGTGCTGGTAATAGCCGGGCTGTTCAACCTGGGCTACTGGTACCGGCTGGATCATCAGTCGAAGGCGATCGCGGTGCGGATGAAAGTGGCGGAAGCCAACAACCGCCAGCTGGCCGACGTGAAGGCGCACTTTCTGGAGCGCCAGAACCAGGCCAATGCCTACAAGCACCGCGTGGACGTGATCGACGGACTGCGGCAGAACCAGACCGGTCCGGTCAATCTTATGGCCATGCTGGGCGAGACGGTGAACAACACCGAAGCCGTGTGGCTGAGCAAGATGGACGATCAAGGCGCGAATGTGAACCTGGAAGGCACGGCGCTGAGCGCGGACGCAGTCGCCAACCTGATTGCGAACCTGCAACGGACTGGGTTCTTCAAGAGCGTCGAGATCAAGGAAGCCTTTCAGGACGACACGATTAAGGACATGCAGGCATTCCAGTTCACCCTGACATGCGAGAAGGGAAAGTCCTAAGAAAGTCCTAAGTAAGTCCTAAGTACTAGGGGGCACGAGGCAGACCTATGGCGAACTTTAGCGAACTGTCGGGCATTAAGCAGTGGGGAGCGGTGCTGGCGGGCGGAGCGGTAGTGACCGCGGCGCTGTACTTCACGCTGTTCAAAACCCAGAACGACCACAACGCGACGGCACAGCATGCGCTGGAAGACAAGATTCGGGAGAACAACGAACTCGAATCGTACCGTCCTAAGCTGAAGCAGATGGAGCAGCAGCTGGCCGAGCTCAAACAGCAACTGGAGATCGAGCAGCGTATTGTTCCAGATGAAAAGCAGGTGGATGGCTTCATCGAAATGCTGGACGCGGAAGCCGAGAAGGCCGGCGTAGAACTGCGGCGTTATGCTGCGAAAGATACGAAGTCGCAGCAGTACTACACCGAAGTGCCCTTCGACATGGAACTGGACGGGCCGTACTATTCGGCGCTGAATTTCTTCGACCGCGTGAGCAAGCTGGAACGCATCGTGAACATCAGCAGTTTGCTGGTGTCGACGACGAGGAATCCTAGCGGGGCGAAGACCAAGCATACGTACCAGTACGCGCCCAATGAGAGCGTAATCGCGAGCTTCACCGCGACCACGTACTTCAGTCACGACTTGACACCTTCAGCAGCCAGCGCCGGTACGAAACCGGGAACGCCGGCGGCTAAGAAGTAGGGATGGCTATGAAGCTAACGAACCAGTTAACGACAGGCATTCTGGCAGTGGCAATCACGATGACGGCGGGCGGGTTTGCGGCTCAGAGAGCTGCGGCCCAGACTCCGGACGCCATCGACAACGCGCGCAGCACGGAAAAATCGCTGCAGCAGCAGGCCAACAATTCGAGCCCGGCTCCGGCGACAGCCAAGCCGGCCCCGGGTGCTCCGGCTCCCGCGGTGAAACCTGCGGCGATTCCGGGGTCCACGCCGGTAGTGGTGGCGGCGGCTCCGAAACCAGCAGCAGCTTCTTCATCGGGCAACCAATCGGGCAACTCGGCTCACAACCAGCTGCAGAAGGTGAATGTGCTTCCGGGGCCGGACGGGGTTGACATCGAAATCACTTCCAGCCAGGCGGTAACGCCGCGGGTGACCAAGCTGAGTTCGCCGGCTCGCGTGCTGGTGGAACTGCCGGAGACGGTGGTGGCCAGCGCGCAGAACAAGATTCCGGTGGGCAGTGGTGGAGTGAAGGGCGTGCGCATCGGTATGGATGGCAAGACTCCTCCGACGACCAGTGTGGTGGTCGACCTGGACAAAGCGATGGCTTATGAGGTGACGCCAGGCGACGCCGGACAACTGATCCTTACTCTGCATGCGCAGGGAGCGGCGCCGAGTGTCGCGAAGAATGATGCGGCTCCCGCGGCGAAAGCTGCTCCGGAGAAGACTGTTGCGGTGAAGGCTTCGACGCCGGCGGCCAAGCCGGTTGCGGCGCCGACGATCGTTGCGATGGCGCAGTCGCCAACTGTGAAAGCAGCGGCTCCGGCTTCGAAGCCAGCCGACGCTAAAGTTACGGTCGTTAAGTCTGCAGACGTTAAGCCCGCAGTGGTTGTGGCCAAAGCTGATCCGATGCAGCCGAAGCAGGCTGCCAACTCTAAAGAGAGCAAGTCTGAGGTTGCGTCCATGAGCGCGCCCGAAGTTCCAGCGAAGAGCGCTGCCAAGGAGCCCAAGCCGGAAGACAAGAAGTGGTCGATGAGCGGGAAACGGGATCCGTTCTTCAGCCCGGTGGTGCAGCAGGGCGGTTCGGGCTGTTCGACTGGAAAGAAATGCCTGGAGATTGGTGCGATCAATCTGCGGGGCGTGGTGAAGTCCGACACTGGCTTCATCGCGGTGGTGACCAACAACATGAACAAGGCTTATTTCCTGCGGGAAAACGATCCCGTGTTCAACGGCTACGTGGTGAAGATCACGGGCGACTCAGTGGTGTTCCAGGAAACGGTGCAGGACAAGCTGGGCAAATCGTTTACGCGGGAAGTGGTAAAGAGAATTTTCACGCCGGCAGTTTAGGCAGGGAAGTTTAGGCGGGGACGGCGGAACCGGAAGCGGGTCGCCGAAATCGAGTTTGAAGAAGGACACGCGGGCCGGGCCCGCGGGTGGGGAGACGAAATGCGAAAGCAACAACTGACAGTCACAATGCTGGCATCGCTGCTGCTGATGGTGGCAGCTGCGGCCGCGCAGACACCGAGCAAGCTCGATCGAGTCAACGTAGTCCGGGGCACGGACGACATCCGGGTTGAGATGAGCTCCCACGGCACAGTGACGCCGAAGCTCAGCGTTCTGGACTCGCCCGCCCGCATCGTGGTGGATCTGCCGGAAACCGTCATGGCGACGGGGCAGCGCCACATCGCGGTGGGCACGGCTGGGGTCAAGGGCGTGCGCATTGGAACGGATGGCCAAACGCCTCCGACCACGCGCATCGTCGTCGACCTCGACCAGGCCTGCACCTATGACTTGACGCCGGGCCCTGCGGGCAAGCTGGTGCTGATCCTGCACGGCAACGCGCTGGCCAAGGCGGCTCCGGCTCAGGCTCCGGCTCAGGATATAAAGACGGTGGCTGCGACTGCGCCGGCTGACAAGCCGACGTCGCCGCTCGCGGCCAAGGCCGACACGACGCCTTCGGTTCAGGCCACGGCCAAGGATTCGGCTGCGCCTGCTGACTTTGTCGTGCTCCAGCCTTCCTATCAGGCCAAGAATCAAGCCACAAGCGATGTGAAAAATGACGCGGCGGACGAGCCCACGGTTCGGGCCCAGGAAGCGGCGGCGCGGTTTTCAGACAAGACCGCGGCGGAACTGCTTCCGGTGAGTCTGCACGCAACGCAGGCTCAGGGCCAGTCTGCTTCCATTACGCCGGCGGTCAATCTGGCGGCGGAGCAAAAGGCTCAGGCCGGGCAGACGACTGCCGCGGTGGGGCCGAAATATACGGGTGAGCCGATCTCGGTCAACTTGAAAGATGTCGACCTGAAAGATTTCTTCCGTTTGATTCACGAAATCAGCGGGCTGAACGTCGTGCTCGACCCGAACGTGCACGGCACGCTGACCGTGGTACTCGATGACGTGCCGTGGGATCAGGCGCTCGACATCGTGCTCAAGAACAACGACCTGGCGCGCGAACTGGAAGGCAACGTTCTGCGCATCGCCACGGTCGAGACCCTGAAGCATGAGGCGGATGGACGCCGGGCGCAGATCGAGTCTGAAGCGGCGGCCGTTGAAAAAGTCTCGGTTACGCGCTTCCTGAGCTACGCGCAGGCCAAGCAAGTTATCGTCACGGTAAAGAAATTCCTCTCGCAGCGCGGCGATGTGGTGGCGGACGATCGCACCAACGCCGTCATCATCAACGATATTCCGAAAGTGATTCCGGTCATCGACCGCCTGTTGACGCAGCTGGACCGCAAGACGCAGGAAGTCGAAATTGAAGCGCGCGTAGTAGCGGCCACGCGGTCGTTCGCCCGCGACATCGGCACGCAGCTTGGCTTTGGCTGGGGCAACGGTCATACCGGGATCGGCGGCAATGCGGCTGCCGGAAGCACCTCGACGACTACGACCGGTCTCACTCCCGGCTACATCACGACCGGCAGTTCGACCGCGCAAACCATACCTTTATTCTCAAACCTGGCATCAACCGCGCCGACCAGCGGTTTGACGTTCATCAACGCCAGCAACAACGTGCGAATTGATGCGGTGCTCTCCTTGGCCGAATCGCGGGGACTGCTGAAAGTGCTCTCCCGTCCGCGGGTGGTCACGCAGAACAACATTCAGGCGCTCGTGAAACAGGGCGTGCGCGTGCCGATCGTGACGCAGGCGCAGTTGGGTGGTCCTCCAACTGTGACTTACGTCGACGCTTTCCTGCGCTTGACGGTGACTCCGCAGATCACGTCGGAAAACACCATCTTCCTGAACGTCGACGTGGAAAACACCACGCCGAACTTCTCCGAGGAAGTGCAGGGCAACCCGGAACTGATCACGCAGCAGGCCACCACGCAGGTGCTGGTGACCGACGGCGGGACGGTGGTAATCGGCGGCGTCATTCAGACGCAGAACTCGATCGAAATCACGCAGGTGCCGCTGCTCGGCAACCTGCCCTACCTGGGCAACCTGTTCAAACACACGCAGGTCACAACCTCCAACCAGGAGCTGATTTTCTTCATCACGCCGCGAATCATTCAGACATAGCAGTACCGAGTCGCGGGGTACCGAGTACCGAGCCAGAGCCGCCGTCCTGAAGAACCTGTCAGGGCGGCGGTTTTGCGTTTGCGCGTACACCCCAGGTCTTGACATTCAATAAAGCGGCGGACTACATTATTGGCCTCTCCCCGGTGAGACCGTCTCTCACTTCGGCCACGCACTGAAGTTGGCTTAAAGCTGCTTCTGTCAACTGCTCAGGCAAGGTTGTAGCAGGTAACGCCACTCCCCAATCGAGACTAAGGAGAGTTCCATGCGAATTAAGAAACGCTCCAACACAATGATCCTGGTCATGACAGTGATGGCCGCAACCTTGGTGAACGGCCAACGCGCGTTCGCGCAAGAAGAGGCGGTGCTGCTTAGCTTTGAAAGCGGCACTGACTCCGGGAATCTACCGCGAGCCGGCTTAGTCTTCGGTAGCGCCGGCAATCTCTACGGCACCACTTCTGAAGGTGGCAGCGGCGGCGGCGGAACGGTGTTTGAGTTGTCCCGCAGGGCAGGTGGTGGCTGGAACGAAACGGTGCTATACAGCTTCTCACCCAAGCCCGAGTACACGTTCGATCAGGTTTCGGGAGTGGTCTTCGATAAGGCCGGCAATCTGTACGGCACAACATCCCTAGGCGGCATTAAGAACCATGGCCGGGTGTTCGAGTTGATCCGGCAGGCGGACGGAAGCTGGGCTGAGAAGGTTGTGCATGACTTCGACAACAACGGTACGGACGGATACACTCCCCTCGGAGGCGTAATCCTGGACTCCTCCGGCAATCTCTACGGGACGACAGCCTACGGTGGCACTGGAGGCTGCGCCTCCACCGCCTGCGGAATCGTATATGAACTTACGCCGAAGCCAAACGGCGTTTGGGCGGAAAAGATCCTCTACAACTTCACCCCTGGCGCAGGCGGGACAAATCCTTATTTTGGCCTGACCTTCGACACAGCCGATAACCTTTATGGAACTACCGAGTATGGTGGCGTTGACGGTAGCGGAGTCGCATTCGAGCTGACGCCAGCCGGGGGCGGAGTATGGAGCGAGAGCGTGATTCATAGCTTCGGCAGCGGCCCGGATACGGGCTTCCCCCAAAGCTTAACGTTTTACAATGGCAACATTTACGGTGAAACCGCGAACGGCGGCTCGGGCGACGGGAACGTATTCGAGCTATCGCCCGCTGTCGGCGGAGGGTGGAACGAGACAATCCTGGCCAACTTCCCCTACGGCAACGGCGACGGTACTCCAGAACTGCCCACCGGCAACGTCGTTTTCGATGCCTCCGGCAATATTTATGGAGTCTCCCAGGGAGGAAGCGGCCTCAACGGCACGGTCTTTGAGCTGACGCCAGGGCAGGATGGGACTTGGGACGAGACCATTCTCTACAACTTTAACGACCTGGGCACGGCCGGAGCGGATCCCCTCGGCCTAATCCTGGACACGCATGGCAATCTCTACGGCACTACACAGTACGGCGGCGCATATAATGCCGGCACGGTATTCGAGGTCAAGCCGTAGCTTACCTGCTCGCGAGAATCGATGCAGCGGTACGATTTCGAATACGCAAGTTGGAAATCAAACTTAACTCGGGGCTGGCCCACGCGCGGCGATAGTTTCATACATCGGCGGGGCCCAGCCTACGCGGTCTTGGTTCTCGTGGAAACTATAGAACTGAGGATGCCCCATCCTCGCGCCTTATGCGACGGTGGGCGCGATGCTGCGCCAGTCAGCTTGACTTCCCAATCCCGCCATACACGGCCGAGCGGAATACTGCCTTGGTTCTCCTGATAAACTCAGCAATCATGGACTTCCCGGCGCGCCAGAAGAAATTGCGGGAACATCTTGCGACCACTCGGTTCGATGGGCTGCTGATCAGCCATCTGCCCAACATTCGATATCTTTGCGGCTTTACCGGGAGCGCCGGGTTGCTGCTGGTGGAAGAGGCGGGGAGCGTTTTCTTTACCGATGTTCGCTATGACACGCAGGCGCACGAGGAGGTGAAGGGGGCGAAGGTCGTCATCTCTCGCAAGGGGGCGTTGCTGTCGTTAGGCGAATGGCTGGGGGCGCGGCGCAAGCGGGCTCGGGGATGGGCGATCGCCATCGAGTCAGAACACTTTACCGTTGCCGAGAAGAAGCGCTTGGCGCACATCCTGACCCAGGTGCGGCCTGCCGGCGTCACGCTGAAGGATTCGCCTTCCGTGGTCGAAAAGCTTCGCATGGTGAAGGACGGCGACGAGCTGCAGCGAATTCGCGCGTCTGTTGCTCTGGGGGCGAAGCTGTTCGACCGGGCGCTCGAGGTGCTGCGTCCGGGGGTTAAGGAAGTCGAGGTTGCCGCCGAGATGGAATATGCGGCGCGCCGGGGCGGCGCGGAAGAGATGTCATTCCCTACGATCATCGCTTCGGGAGCGAGGTCGGCGCTGCCGCATGGGCGCGCCTCTGGGCAGGCGATCGCTCCGGGTGGGTTCGTGGTGTGCGACTTCGGTGTTATACTCTCAGGTTATTGTTCGGATCAGACTCGCACCGTATGGGTGGGGACGGTTCCGGAGGACGCGCGCCAGGCTTACGAGGCGGTGCGCGAGGCGCAGCAGGCGGCGATTGACGCCGTGCGGCCTGGCGTGACCGTCGGCGAAGTCGATGCTGCAGCCCGTAAGGTATTGCGTAAGGCTGGGTTAGGGCGTTATTTTACTCACTCGACCGGGCACGGCGTAGGGCTGGAGATTCACGAAACCCCGCGAGTGGCGGACGGGCAGCGGGAGATTCTGCAGCCGGGGATGGTCATCACGATCGAGCCGGGAGTATACTTCCCCGGCAAATGGGGTGTGAGGATCGAGGACATGGTGGCGGTCACGGCCGGCGGTTGTGAAGTGATGACGCCGACCAGCAAGGATTTTCTGGCAGTTTAGTTCTGGGCAGTCTGGTTTATGTCAGTCTGGTCTTCTTGATTGCTTTACTTTTCAGCCGGGCCGGCTTCACGCCCGGCTTCTTCGCGCGTAGGATAATGCGCGTACCGGAAGTTCGGGTCCGCGGGAGTGGCGAACGGTCCCACCGTATACGAATGAATCTAAAAGAGCTGAAGGAACTCATCGAGTTCTTAGAAGAAAAGAATATCGCCGAGTTTGAGTTGGAACGCGGCGATGTCAAGGTCCGGATCAAGCGCACCGGCGAGCAGACCGTTATCCATGCGGGCGGTGAGCCGCGGTATTATGCGGTCGCTCCGGCCGCGGGACCCGCGCCTGAACTGGGGGCTGTGCCCGTGGCGCCCGCAGTGCCTGTGCCCGTAGCCCCTCCGGCGCCCGAAGAAGGACTTCACATGGTGAAGTCGCCGATTGTCGGGACGTTCTATGAGGCACCCTCGCCGGGCGCGCCTCCGTTTGTGAAGGCGGGAGACATGGTGGAGGTCGGGCAGGTTCTGTGTATCGTCGAGGCTATGAAACTGCTCAACGAGATTGAGTCCGATGTCGCCGGGGAGATCGTTAAAAAGCTGGCGGTCAACGGGCAGCCGATTGAATATGGGCAGGATCTGTTTGTGGTACGGTCGAAGAAGTGAGAGGGAAGAGATTCTTGCGGCGCGCCGGAAGCGCGCCGCTTTGTGTTTTCAGAAGGAATCGAGAGTAAGCCGCCGGGTTTCACCCGGCCGGACAGCCGAGGGCGGCTGTTCCACATGATTTCTGACATGTTCAAGAAAATTCTGATTGCCAATCGCGGGGAAATTGCGCTGCGCGTGATTTGCGCGTGCAAGGAGCTGGGCATCCGCACGGTCGCCATTTATAGCGAAGCGGATCGCAACTCGCTGCCGGTGCGTTTTGCCGATGAGGCCATCTGCATCGGGCCGCCGCAACTCGCGCTCAGCTATTTGAACATTCCCGCAGTCATCAGCGCGGCCGAGATTGCCAACGTTGAAGCGGTGCATCCCGGCTACGGGCTGCTGGCGGAAAACGCCAACTTCGCTGAAGTGTGCGAGACCAGCGGCATCAAGTTCATAGGACCGCGGCCCGAGGTCACGCGACTGATGGGCGAGAAAGAAAAAGCGCGCGCCGCGATGAAGCGGGCCGGTGTGCCGATTCTGCCCGGGTCGGACGGGATCATCGCTTCTGACGGCGAGGCGATCGAGTGGGCGCGGCAGGTCGGCTTTCCGGTGATCGTGAAGGCCTCGGCTGGGGGTGGCGGACGCGGGATGCGCATCGTCCGCAACGAAGAGGAATTGCCTGCGCTGTTTAAGGCGGCCCAGGCGGAAGCGGCGGGCGCTTTTGGCAACGGCGATCTCTACATGGAGAAGTATGTCGAGCATCCCCGGCACATCGAATTTCAGGTGCTCGCGGACGAGCACGGCAACGTGGTCAGCCTGGGAGAGCGCGAGTGTTCGATCCAGCGGCGCCACCAGAAGTTGCTGGAGGAGTCGCCCTCCACGGTGGTCACGCCGGCGTTGCGGGATGAGATTGGCGGGGTGTTGTGCAAGTCGCTGGCGGCGATTGGGTACAGCAATGCCGGCACGATTGAATTCCTGATGGACCAGGACCGGCGGCTGCACTTCATCGAGATGAACACTCGCATTCAGGTGGAACATCCGGTCACAGAAATGGTGACGGACGTCGATCTGGTGAAAAGCCAGATCATGATCGCCGCGGGAGCGCACATGCGGGACGTGCTGCAGGGGCCGATCGTGCATCGTGGGCACGCGATCGAGTGCCGCATCAACGCCGAGCATCCGGAGAAATTCACGCCGTCGGCGGGAAAGATTACGGCGTTTCATCCGCCGGGAGGAACGGGAGTGCGCGTGGACACCGCCGCCTACACCGAGGGAGTGATCCCGCCATATTATGATTCGCTGATTGCCAAGCTGATCGTGCGCGGCAAAGATCGCAGCGAAGCGGTTTCACGCATGTCGCGGGCGCTGGAGATGTTTATTGTCGAGGGCGTGTTTACGACGATCCCGCTGCACCGGAAGATTTTGGCGGATGAGGACTTCCGGGCAGGGAAGATCGATACGGGGTTTATTGAGCGGTTCCTGGCAAAGAACACAAAGTAGCGGCGCCGCTCCACGAGCATTTTCTCTGGCTGACGATGCGATGGCTGCTAACGAATGTTTCCTCTGTGCATCTCATATCTGAAGAAGGAGGGATTGCTATGAAGGCCAGCAAAGTCGCGATCGTCACAATATTCGTGGCAATATTCGTGCTAGGCGCTCTTTCGGTCGTCCCACTTCGCGCGCAAACGACTTCCGATCCCGCGAACCTTCCGCAGCGCGATGGCTCTCACGACTTTGACTTCCTGATCGGCGACTGGAAGGCTCATGTGAAGCGCCTGCCGGATCGCCTCAACAACTCCAATTTCTGGGTGGTGTATGACGGAATCTCGAATCACCATAAGCTCCTCGACAGCAACGCGAACTTCGAACAGTTCGACGTGACCAGCACTGATAAGAAGCTTCGCATCAAAGCGCAGACGCTGCGAATCTCCATCCGACGACGCGCCAGTGGAGCATCTATCTCATCGACCTTGATAATGGGACGCTGGATGCGCCTCCGGTGGTTGGCAGCTTTACCGGAACTCGCGGTGAGTTTTTCCATCAGGAACAACTCAGAGGCCGCACCATTCTTGTGCGTTACGTCTGGCTCGATATCTCACCCAAGTCGGCGCGCATGGAGCAGTCTTACTCACCGGACGGCGGCAAGACCTGGGAGGTCAATTGGATTTGCGAGCTTTCGCGATAAGGCACGCGCATAGAACAACGCGTGTTTGAAAAAGGCATGATCGTCCTTCCCCGCCTGTATCCCATCCTCGATGCCGGTTGTTTTCCTGATGCGGTCGACTTGATTACTGCGGCGGAGGAGCTTGTGGCTGCTGGTGTGAGCTTGATTCAATATCGCAATAAAAGTGGAAATGCGAGGCTAATGTTGGAGCAGGCGCGGGAATTGCGCCGGCGGTGTCGGACAGGAGTGTCCGACCCACATTTGCCGAGACTCATTATGAATGACCGTGCGGATTTGTGTTTGGCTGCCGAGTTCGACGGTGTGCATGTCGGGCAGGAGGATTTGTCTCCGGAATCGGTGCGGGGGATCATTGGGCCGGATCGCTGGCTGGGGGTCTCGACACACAATCCAGAGCAGATTCGCGAGGCCGACCTCACTTCTGCGGACTATCTTGCGATCGGGCCGGTGTTCGCTACTTCCAGCAAGGACAAGCCCGATCCTGTGGTGGGGCTTGAAGGCGTGCGCCTGGCGCGGGCTTTGACGCGCAAGCCTCTGGTGGCGATTGGGGGGATTACACGGCCGAATGCGGCCTCAGTGATTGCGGCTGGGGCTGATTCTGTGGCGGTGATATCTGATCTGTTACGGGAGTCCCGCAAATCAGCAGAGGAATTTTTCCGCATCTTGAGGTAAAGTCGTTTGACCTTGGATCACGCCAGCGGAGATTACCTCAGGGGCTAAAGCCCCATGGAGTTGATGCGGCTAACGCGGCCCTGAAGGGCCGCTCTTCCACGGCGCCGCGATAGGATGCCGCCATGCTAAGCGAAATCGCTGGGCGGCTAGGTTTGTTGATTTGGGAGGCTTCCTGAGTACACCGACAACGCAGCCCGCCGCAGGCAGTGACTGGGAAATTCACAGTCATCAGGACAAAGAACTGGTGCAAGGATTGGGCCTGACCAGCGCCACCATGCTGGTTATGGGGTCGATGATCGGCTCGGGCATTTTCATTGTGTCGGCTGAAATCGGCCGTGAGGTGGATTCGCCGGCACTGTTGATCGGAGCGTGGGCGGTCGCTGGGTTCATGACGATTGTGGCCGCGCTTAGCTACGGCGAACTGGCCGCCATGATGCCGCGGGCCGGCGGGCAATATGTTTATCTGCGCGAGGCGCTGGGGCCGCTGTGGGGCTTTCTTTATGGCTGGACTTTGTTTCTGGTCATTCAGACCGGAACCATCGCCGCGGTGGGCGTGGCATTCGGCAAGTTTCTGGGTGTCTTCTGGCCGGCGATTTCTTCAACCCATTGGCTGCTGCATCTGTGGAAGGTTCCACCGATTCATGTGGGCCCGATGGTGCTGGGAAACATGGATGTCGGTATCAATACGCAGAATCTGGTGGCGATCCTGCTGGTGATTTTCCTTTCGGTGGTAAACATTTTTGGGGTGAAGACGGGCGCGGCCATTCAGAATGTTTTCACCGCGGCCAAGGTTTCCGCGCTGCTGGGGTTGGCGGTATTCGGCTTCGCGCTGGGGCGCAACGCGGTGGCGCTGACGGCGAATTTCGGGGCAAACTTCTGGCATAACGCTGGTCTCAGCGCACAGCACGCGGTGCAGGTCGGAGTGGGTGGGCCGATCGTGATGGTGGGGACGCTGACTATTCTTGCCGTGGCGCAGGTGGGCTCGCTTTTTTCCGCCGATGCCTGGAATAACGTGACGTTTACCGCCGGGGAAGTGAAAAATCCCAGCCGCAACTTGCCGCTGTCGCTGGCTCTGGGAACGGGCGTGGTGATTGCGCTCTACATCGCCTGCAACTTTATTTATCTGAGTGCGCTGCCGCTGGATGGGTCGGCGGGCGCAGCCACGATTTTGGGGCGCGGAATCAAGTACGCTGCGGAAGAGCGCGTTGGCACCGCGGTGATGACGCAGATGTTCGGAGCGGCGGGCGGCCTGCTCATGGCGGCCGCGATCATGATTTCCGGATTTGGTTGCGCGAATGGGCTGATTCTTTCCGGGGCACGCGTCTACTACGCCATGGCAAAGGACGGCCTGTTTTTTCGCAATGTGGCCCGGCTGCATCCCAAATATAAGACGCCAGCAGTTTCGCTGATGGTGCAGATGGTGTGGGCGTGCCTGCTCTGCGTATCTGGCAGCTACGGGCAGCTTCTGGATTACATTATTTTTGCCGTGCTGGTCTTCTACATTCTGACGATTGTGGGGCTGTTCGTCCTTCGACGGACGCGCCCGGACGCGAACCGGCCTTACCGGGCAGTGGGTTACCCGATCCTGCCCATCATTTATATTGTGATGGCTTTATTCATTGATGTCGTACTATTGCGCTACAAACCGCAATTCACGTGGCCGGGATTGATTGTGGTGTTGCTGGGAATTCCGGTTTACTATGCGTGGTCGCGGAGCGCGGGCGCAAAGCGCTCGTCGCCGTAGCTCCCAAGGAGAAACCAAACGGATGGCAAATCTGCTGGCAACCAAGCCGCTGAACCTGCTGATGGAAGAAGCGCGCGAAACGGGCGAGCACAGCCTGAAACGCACACTGGGTGTCTTTCAGCTCACCGCTCTGGGCGTGGGCGCGATCATCGGCGCCGGAATTTTTGTCATGGTCGGGCTGGGCGCGCAGTACGCCGGTCCGGGACTCTCGTTGTCGTTTGTTTTGTCCGGGCTGGGATGTGCATTTGCTGGCCTGTGCTATGCCGAATTCGCGGCAATGATTCCGCTGGCGGGCAGTGCTTACACCTATGCTTATGCCACGCTGGGTGAGCTTCTCGCCTGGATCATCGGCTGGGATCTGACGCTCGAATACGCGATGGGCGCCAGCACGGTTTCTTCGGGATGGTCGAACCACTTTATCGAACTGCTGAATATTTTCCACATCAAGATGCCGCTGTGGCTGGCCTACGATCACTGGACGGCGCTGAAGACGGCCGAGACTGTGGTGGCGAAACAGATGATCCAGGCATCTGACGCCTCGCTGGTTCCGGGCACGCAGGCGTTTCTGGATAAAGTCAGCGCGATGATAAGCGCGCAGCCTCCTGAATTGTTGCAGCGGGCGCATGATTTGATGGGGGCGCCGCATCTGTTTGGAATGGAAATCGGCTTCAACCTTCCGGCCTTCGTCATCGCCCTGGTGATCACGACGATCCTGGTCATCGGCATCAAAGAGAGCGCTAGGTTTAACGCTACGATCGTCGTGATTAAGGTGGCGGTCGTACTGTTCGTGATCGCGCTCGGCTCGCATTACATCGATCGGGCCAACTGGGGTACGGACTGGAGTTCATACGCTCCCCACGGATTCGCCGGCATTGGAGCGGGCGCGGCCTACATATTTTTTGCCTACATTGGTTTCGATGCCGTGTCGACCACGGCGCAGGAGGCGAAGAATCCGCAGCGCGATTTGCCGATTGGCATGATCGCCTCGCTGGCCATCTGTACGGTTTTGTACATCGCCGTGGCCGGCGTGCTGACCGGGATGGTGCACTGGCAACAGATCAACATTGAGGCGCCGGTCGCGGTTGCGTTTCTGGACCGGGGGCTACCCGTGGCGGCGAACATCATTACACTGGGCGCCCTGGCGGGCCTGACCAGTGTGATGCTGGTGATGCTGCTCGGCCAGACCCGCGTTCTCTACTCGATGGCGAATGACGGCCTTTTGCCCAGGAAATTTTTTGCCGCTATCCATCCGAAGTTTCGTACGCCGTGGAAGAACACGATTCTGGTGGGTCTGCTGGCAGCAGTCGTGGGCAGCGTGACGCCGATCGACGAGATCGCAAAGATGGTGAACATTGGGACCCTGCTGGCGTTCGTGATTGTGTCGATCGCAGTGATTGTGCTGCGACGCACCAATCCCAATCAGCCGCGGCCGTTCCGCACGCCGTGGGTGCCGTTAATTCCAATCCTGGGCGTGATCACAAACGGGTACATGATGGCCAAGCTAGGAATGTGGAACTGGATTCGGTTGTTCGGCTGGCTGGCAATTGGATTGATCGTCTACTTCACCTACAGCGTGAAGCACAGCCGGGTGCAGGCACTGGCTGCGGGCAAACAGCCGGAAGCATGATTGGCTTAGGATACTCCGGCCCTCCGCACGGCGCGGAGGGCCGTTTTGTTTTATAGTCGTGGGGCGATATGAAAATCGTTACCGTGGCGGAAATGCGCGAGATCGACCGAGCCACCAGCGAGCGCTTCGGCGTGCCGTCGCTCACTCTGATGGAGAATGCCGGCGCTGCGGTCGCGGAGCACGTGCTGTCGCATCACACTGCAGCGCGGCGGATCGTGATTTTTTGCGGCAAGGGTAACAACGGCGGCGATGGTTTTGTGGCGGCTCGGCGATTGCATCAGAAAGGGAAGACCGTGCAGGTCATCCTGCTGGCGAATCCGGCGGACTTGCGCGGAGATGCGGCGACCATGTTCGGCAAACTTCCGGCGGCTGCGATTGCAGTTGCAACGAGCGCTGAACTGAAGACCGACCGGGTGCGGCTGTCGCTGCCCGCTGATTTATATCTCGATGCGATTCTGGGCACGGGCTTTAAGCCGCCGGTGAGCGGCCTCTATGCCGATGCGATTGCCATTATGAACTCGGTTTCGGCGCCGGTGATTGCAGTTGACATTCCTTCCGGTGCGGACGCGGACGCGATGGGGCCACAACAAGCCCAGCAACAGGTCCCGCAACAAGTCCCGCAGACCGGGACGACAGCGCGAGCGGATTCGATTGTCACGTTTACGGCGGCGCGCCCGGCGCATGTTTTCAGTTTGCTGACGGCTGGGGCAACGTATGTGGCCGGCATTGGATCGCCCGAAGAGGCGATCGTTTCGTCGCTGCAACTCAATGTGATCACGGCCCACGACTTCGCGCCGCTGATCGAGCCGCGTAAGGCGGAATCGAATAAAGGGAACTATGGGCACGTGCTCGTCGTCGGAGGCTCGCTCGGCAAAGCAGGGTCGGTTGCGATGGCGGGGATGGCTGCTTTGCGAACCGGAGCGGGGCTGGCGACGGTTGCGACCGCGAAGTCCTTGCTGCCCACGGTTGCTGGATTTCATCCTGAGTTGATGACGGAGCCTTTGGCGGAAACCGGCGAGGGCACGATTTCGGCGAGTGCGGCAGAGCGAATGGACGAGCTCGTCAAAGGGAAGAGTGTGTTGGCGATCGGGCCGGGGATTTCGCGATTCCCCGAGACGTCTGAACTGGTGAGGACTCTGGTGAGCACCAGTGACGTTCCTATCGTTCTCGACGCCGACGGTCTGAATGCATTCGAGGGACGCACGGATCAGTTGAGCGGGGAAGGACGCATGCTGGTGATTACTCCGCATCCGGGGGAAATGGCGCGGCTGTGCGGATGCGCCATCGCCGATGTGCAAAAAGATCGTTTGGGAGTAGCGCGACGGTTTGCTCATGAACATGACCTGATCGTCGTGCTCAAAGGGCACCGAACGCTGGTGGTTCAGCCCGATGGCGAAGCCTGGGTCAACACTACGGGGAATCCCGGAATGTCGACTGGCGGAACCGGCGACATTCTTACTGGGATGGTTGCCGGGATGTTGGCGCAGCATCCGAAAGACGCTCTGCTGGCGGTTTGTGCAGCGGTGCATCTGCATGGACTTGCCGGCGATGTGATGCGCGAGGCTGTAGGCGAGCATTCGATGGTTGCGACCGATCTGCTTACGGGATTGCCTGAGGCCTTCCGGCGAGCGCAACAATCCGCGCGCGAGAAATCTGTGTCCTGGACCTGACATTTGGCATGTTGTGCATGCAGAATGGCGCATTTTGCATATCGACAAGCCGCGCGATCATCTAAATTACGAACATGCACAAAGCGAAAGCCTATTCCGCTGCCAGCGCCACATCGCCGATGGCCCCCACCACGATCACACGGCGCGACCCAACCGAAAATGACGTACAGATTGAAATTTTGTTTTGCGGCATTTGCCACTCCGATCTCCACCAGGTCCGGAATGAGTGGAAAGATGCGATGCCCACCGTTTATCCCTGCGTCCCGGGCCACGAGATTGTTGGACGCGTTACCAAAGCTGGCTCCGCGGTCTCCAGGTTCAAGCCGGGCGATCTCGCCGCTGTGGGTTGCATGGTCGATTCCGACCGCACTTGCCCCGAGTGCATGGCCGGCATGGAACAGTTCTGTCCGAATTTCACCTTAACTTACAACTTCCCGGACAAGCACCTAGGTGGTGTAACCTACGGCGGCTACTCCGACAGCATTGTGGTCGACCAGAGGTTCGTCCTGCGCGTTCCCTCGAACCTTGACCTCGCTGGAACCGCTCCTTTGCTGTGTGCAGGAATCACTACGTACTCGCCGATGCGCCACTGGGGCATCACGAAAGACAAGAAGGTCGGCGTAGTCGGTCTGGGTGGACTCGGTCATATGGGCGTCAAGATTACCCATGCGTTCGGAGCGCACGTTGTCGTGTTCACGACTTCTCCGAAAAAGAAGGATGACGCTCTCCGCCTCGGCGCAGACGAAGTAGTCATTTCGAAGAATGCGGACGAGATGCAAAAGCACGCGGGCAGCTTCGACTTCATTCTCGACGCTGTCTCCGCCGATCACGACATCAACGCTTACATCAATCTGTTACGCCGCGATGGCAACCTCACCCTCGTCGGCGCGCCGGAGAAGCCTCTGCCGGTTTCGGCATTCGGCCTGATCACGGGTCGCCGCAGCCTCTCCGGTTCGCCGATCGGCGGTATACCCGAAACCCAGGAAATGCTCGATTTCTGCGGACGGCACAACATTACCGCCGACGTGGAAGTGATCCCGATCCAAAAGGTCAACGAAGCCTACGAGAGACTGCTCAAGTCGGATGTGAAGTACCGTTTTTCGATCGATATGGCTTCTCTCAAGAGTGAGTAAACCCATGAACAAACACTTTCGCTTTTCGGGCAGCACATTTCAGAAGTTAGAAGAATTGGGAGTCCGCGCCTCTGCGGTCCTGCGGAAGGCCGGGCTTCCCCAGGCGTATTTGAATCAACCGCGTGTGCTTCTCACCACGGAGGAACTCTTTGCGCTTTGGCGCGCCATTGGGGAGGTGAACACCAACCCGGCGATCGGCCTGCTGCTCGGTACGGAGAATAGGATAGAGCGGTTCCATCCTGTAGGCCTCGCCGCGCTCTCATCCGAGAACTTCGGTTCGGCCATCGATCAAATGGCGCGCTACAAACAGCTCACCTGCCCGGAAGAGATACTGCAGGAAAAAGACGACGAGGAGTGGAGCATCCGGTTCCGCTGGCTGCTGGCTGATGGAATCGAGCCTCCGGTGCTGAACGAATGCTGCTTCGCCTGGGTGCTTTCGATCGCGCGCCAGGGCACGGGTACACGTATTTCGCCACTCCGGGTAGAGTTCGTTCAAACTCGGCCGCACGTAAAAATTATTGAGCGCCACTTGGGCTGTCCCGTAGTCTGCGGAGGCCCTTGCAATGCGATCGTGTTTCGCGCCGCCGACGCTGAGCGCCCTTTCGTGACGCGAAACGCCGAGCTCCTGGGAATGCTGGCGCCGCAGTTTGAGGAAGAACTGAAGCAGGAGAACGGCGACGAGAACTTCGTTGAGCGCGTCTGCATGGCGATACAGCAAAAACTGACGGGCCGGCGGCCTAACGTCGAAGATATTGCCGACGCGCTACATGTGAGTTCGCGTACTCTGCAGCGGCGTTTGCAGGACGAAGGGTCCAGCTTCCAGCGCGTTCTGGAAGAAGCTCGCCACCAATTGGCCCGCCACTATCTCAATAACTCGGTCCTTGAGTTGAATGAAGCTGCCTACCTTCTCGGGTACGAGGACTCAAATTCATTCGTACGCGCCTTCCGCACCTGGGAAGGCATTCCGCCTGCCCGGTGGCGCGAAGAGCAACGCGCGAGGGCAGCGTCGTAAGTACGTCGCATTTTTCAGCACGTCCCGTTTTCGAAGGAGTAACAATGCAAAAGCGCAAACTTGGAAAAAGTAATTTGGAAGTGTCTGCAATCGGACTCGGCTGCATGGGGATGAGTTTTTCCTATGGCCCTCCCAAAGATAAAAAGGAGATGATCTCTCTTCTTCACGCCGCCGTGGAACGCGGTGTCACATTCTTTGACACCGCTGAAGTGTACGGCCCGTTCCTGAACGAAGAGCTTGTGGGCGAAGCCCTCGCTCCGTTCCGCGGAAAAGTCGTGATCGCCACCAAGTTCGGATTCGATCTGAGTGGCACTGATCATAAGCCAGGAGCGGCGGGAGTGAATAGCCAGCCGGCGCACATCAAGCAGGCGGTTGAAGGCTCGCTCAAACGGCTCAAGGTGGAGACCATCGATCTGCTGTATCAGCACCGGGTTGACCCGAACGTTCCGATTGAAGACACCGCGGGGGCGGTGAAGGAACTGATTCAAGCCGGCAAGGTCAAGCACTTCGGCATGTCTGAAGCGGGAGCAAAGACGATTCGCCGCGCCCATGCGGTCCAGCCGGTCACCGCGCTGCAGAGTGAATACTCGCTGTGGTGGAGGAAGCCCGAAGCGGAGATCATCCCGACGCTGGAGGAGCTTGGCATTGGTTTCGTCCCGTATAGCCCGCTGGGCAAGGGATTCCTGACGGGAGCGATCAAAGAAAGCACCACGTTCGACAAAACCGATTTTCGCAGCACTCTGCCGCGCTTTGCGCCGGAGGCTCTCAAGGCGAATCAGGCCTTGATTGACTTGCTCGGCAGCATCGCCGGACGGAAGAAAGCGACTCCTGCTCAGATTGCCCTCGCTTGGCTGCTGGCGCAAAAGCCGTGGATTGCTCCCATCCCAGGCACCACGAAGCCCAACCGGCTCGAAGAAAACATTGGGGCAGCGGCAGTCGAACTGACGGCCGACGACCTTCATGACATCGACAATGCCGCCTCGAAGATCAAAGTGGAAGGAGCTCGGTACCCGGAACGTCTGGAGAAAATGACCGGGCTGTGAGCCGGTAAGCTGAGCGGCAACACGAAGCGGGAGGATTTTATCTCGGAGTCGGTAGCACGACGGTTTTTCCGGTTGCAGCGGAACGGCGTGCTGCGTCGAGGATCTCGGTCACGGTTACATTCGTTTCGAGCGATGAGAATCCGTCTTCCTTCGCGCCGTCGAGGACGACCGCTCGCAGATACGACAGTTCGCTGTCATACGGGGCGGGCACGGGCTTGGCGGCTATTTGTTGTTCACTGTTCTCTCCGCCACGGCGCACGCGAATGTCATTGCCTTGAACTGTGACCGCGTATCCAGTCTGGCCATAAACCTCCATATCTTTGCGCCCGAAGGGCCAGTTCCACGATGCCTGCACGATGGCCTGTGTTTTGGGATAGGTCAGAATGATGGTCGCCTCGTCATCCACTCGCGAATAAATTTCCGGCTTGAGTTGCTGGGTGACGGCGGTGACGGTTTGCGGACGGCGGCCGTCCATCAGCCAGGTCATGAGGTCGGCGCCGTAGCATCCGAAGTCGAATAAAGCGCCTCCGCCGTTGAGTTTGGGGTCGGTGAGCCAGGCGAGGAATTCCGGTTCGACGCCGATTTCTTTCGGGCCATTGTGGCCGTCGTGAATCACTGCTTTGCGGACGTCGCCCAGCGCGCCTTCATGTACGAGTTCGTACGCGGCATGATTGCTCCGATACCAGGAAGTCTCGTAGTTGACGAGCACGTGAATTTTGCCGGCGTGCGCCGCCTTCGCGATGGCCAGCGCATCGTCGAGACTGACGGCCAGCGGCTTTTCCATCATGACGTGGACGCCGTGCCGGGCGCAGATCTCGACTACGCGGCGATGATCGAAAGTGTTCGTATAGACCAGAACGGCCTGCGGGTGGGCCTTCTGCAGCATTGCTTCCAGGTCGGTGAACAGCACGGCTTGGTCAAAGCCATAGCGGGTTCCGGCCGCGGCGAGCAGGCGCGGGTCCGGTTCGGCGACGCCGACGATCTGAATCTCAGGACTGTGCAACGATTGGCCGAGGAATCCGTGGACGTGTCCATGGACCAGGCCGACGATGCCGACGCGGAGTGGAGGATGTGCGGGCGATTGCGCGAACGAAAGCACAGCCGCGAACAAAACCGGCAGAACGCCGAGACGCACAATTCGGTTCATGGGTTTCTCCGATGGTCCAGTCAGACATAGTAAATTGAACAGCGGGTGATCGTCCCGTAGGGACGATTGAGAGTAGCCCGGCGTTTCAACGCCGGGTTTGGATCGATATCGTGCCGCCGCATCCCGTAGGGATGCTTGAACCGTCGCTTGCAATGCGGAGTATAACGCTAGTCTCAGGCGTCCCTCCGGGACGCGGTTCCATGGATCGCGGCTAACCCGCCAGTAAACTGGCGGGCTATTTTCAGTGGTCCCTCCGGGACCGTGGGAGTCTGCATATTGCCGTGGTCGTCGCGGCCGCAGGCCTGTCCTGTGGGACATTAATCAACTGGTTAATACGATGCTAACTGCTACATACGGCAGGCTGCAATGCCTCTACTTGCCGCTTGTAGCGCGGGAATCCGGACAAGGGGCCTCAGTAATCTATTACTTAACAGGGGATGGTGCGATAGTTCATTCAGTTATGACCCACTTCCCCCAACCGCACCCTTCGCGGCGCGCGTCCCGGGTCCAGCTAGGCGATTCCGTCCTGGCTGCGATTCGTTTAGAAGACGGACGGCGCACAAAAGCTAAACTCCAAACCATTTCCGTGACTGGCGGATTGCTGCAACTGGCGCAATCTCTGGCGCAGGGCGACTTTGTTGAGGTTGCCTTTCAGACTCAGGCGGGGCCGGTGCACGGCATGGCCGAAGTTCTCCACCCCGGGCAGAAGAAGTCGGACGGCGTGCTGCAAGCGTTCCGCTTCGTCGCGCTGGAGGACGAGGACCATCGCCGCCTGCGGACTTCGCTCGATCACGTGGTGGACCGGAATCTGCTGGGCATGAAGTCCAGCGGATTTTCCACGTATTAGGTCGCGAGCACCTCTATGTAGGGACAGCCGCACCCGGCTGCCCGGCGAGCGCAGCGAACCTTCAGGGGCTGAAGCCCGCGGAGTGTGCGTCGCTCACGCGGCCCTTCGACTTCGCCCAGGGCAGGCTCTCAAGGGCGCTCTTCCACGCATAGCCGCTCGTCCACATATACTGGTCGCGTGGAAGCTGAGACCAGAAACATCCTGCGGGAAATCACCACACACTCTGCTGAGGAGACGATCGCCTTCGGGCGCACTCTGACAGAATTGCTCGCACCGCCGAAGTTGGTGCTGCTGCGTGGCGATCTGGGAGCAGGGAAGACTACGCTGGTCAAGGGAATTGCGGCGGCCTTCGACGCGGCTGCCGAGGAAGACGTCACCAGTCCCACCTTCACGCTGGTGCACGAATATCGCGGGCCGCGAGCCAATCTCTACCACATCGATCTGTACCGCATCGACACGCTGCGCGAATTGGAAACGCTGGGGCTGGATGATCTGCGCTCCGACAACAGCATTCTGCTGATCGAGTGGGGAGAGAAATTCCCGCGCCTGGCGCGCGAGCGAGATGTGGAGATTGCTTTGGAGCGCGAGGGAGAGAACGAGCGGCGGATCAAAATAAATGGCTAGGATCGTTCCTCAGTTCAACGGTTTAGCAGCTGAGTTCGATTTGACGGTATCCCCTTTCTAAGGCTGATACATCCACAGGTCACCTAATACAGGTGCGAGAGAACCGAAGTTGTTCCCTCCAAAAAGCCAGAGATTGCCGGCCTTATCAATCCAACTTACTGCGCTTGAGCGGGCACCAGGGACGTTACCCGGCGCGGGTTGCCCCTGGGTACCATAGACGGTCGGTTGATTGGCAGTGCTTGCTCCACTCACCCACGTCCATTGTCCTGCGCTGTACTTCCACAAATCATTGAAGCCGCCGTCATCGCTGGCACCGGCGAATAACCAGAGATTTCCCGATGTGTCGATCCAGCTAACGGCCCCGCTGCGTGCTCCCGGAATGTTACCGGGAGCAGGAGTGCCTTGCGTTCCGTATGTTCCAGTCTGATTGGACAGATTCGAACCGCTCATCCAGGTCCATTGGCCGGCGCTGTATCTCCACAGGTCATTCAGAGCGCCCATCGCGCCAGCGGAGTCGTAACCGTAACCGCCGAAAAGCCAGAACTTGCCCGAGGAATCGGTCCAACTGACGGCTGCGGAACGGGAGCCAGGGACGTTGTTAGAGGAAGCTGTTCCCAAGGTTCCATAAATTCCGGGCTGGTTGACGGAGTTGTATGCGCTTATCTGAGTCCATTCTCCGGCGCTGTACTCCCAGAGGTCATTCAGAGCGGCTGCTCCGCCGGATTCGTTGCTGGTGGAGAAGCCGAGTCCGCCAAAGAGCCAAAAATTGCCTGAGGCGTCGGTCCAAGTCACGCCATTGTATCTTGCCCCTGGGTAGTTAGCCGACTCTGAAGGCTGCGTCCATTGGCCAGCGCTGTATTCCCAGAAGTCGCCCAGGTAATCCTGTGGCCCGTTGTTGCCGTGATCGACGGAATTGAATCCGCCAAACATCCAGAGATTCCCGGAAGCGTCAGTCCAGCCAGCGGCTTCGGTCCTTGGCCCCGGGGTGAGAGTTGAGGGGTTCAGGGCGACCCACTGGCCGTTGCTGTATTCGCCCAGGCCATTCAAGTCGACGTAATACCCGGAGTTGTCGCTGTATTGTCCTCCGAAAAGCCAAAAATTTCCGGATGGGTCGGTCCAACTCAGAGCTCCAGATTCACCTTCACCGTAGTTACCCTCCCACGTCCATTCGTTTACCGTGGCGACGACAGCGGCGCACGCGACCTGAACATTAGCGACGTTGGCGTTAGCCGTTCCGCTTCCGTTTGTAACCGAGCAGGTCTCTGCAGAGGGTTGGGTGAGGACCGTAACGGCGTAAGTGGCTCCACTTTGGATGGGAGTTGTGAAGGTGAACGACGTTGCGCCAGCGCTCAGCGCCAAATTATTCGTGGCGTTATCTTGCAGAACCAGGCCGGTTCCCGCCAAACCTGAGATCGTGCCGCCGACGGTGAAGGAGACGGGAGTCGTACTCTGGGAGTTTTGCGCCGGGCCGCCGCATGCTGAGAGACAGAGCGCGGCCGCGATCAAGACGGCCAATTTCACGGCAGGTAACTTCATGGCGCTCTCCGGGGTCGATCTCCCTGCGGTCGCAGTATCGGTGGCCGCGAAGCTTATTCCGAACTCAGAGTGAGGGCAATGGCCCGAAAGAGCTATACGGAAACCTATGCCGACCATTCAATCGGGCTTGCAGTTCACTCATTGGCCACGACATAGCAGTTCACTGGCCCATCCACTGGTACACGCCGACGAATGGTCGTCTAGCACCGAAGAACTAGTCAAAATCCCATGATGTTGTATCCGCAGTCCACATAGATCACTTCGCCAGTAATGCCGCTGCTGGCATCCGACGCGAGGAAGACTCCCGTGCTTCCTACTTCTTCCACTTCCACGCGGCGGCCCAGCGGGGCGCGCTCTTCGTGGCCTTTGAGCATGTCGCCGAAGCCGGCGATGCCGCGGGCCGCTAGCGTCTTAATGGGGCCGGCGGAAATGGCGTTCACGCGAATCTTTTTCTTGCCTAACTCGTAGGCCAGATAGCGCACCGAGCATTCGAGTCCGGCCTTGGCCACGGCCATCACGTTGTAGCGGGGCACGACTTTCTCGGATGCGTAGTACGTCATGGTCAGGATGGAGCCGCCGTCTTCCATCAGCGGAGCGGCGGCGCGCGCGACTGCGACCAGCGAATAGACGCTGACATCCAGCGCCACGCGGAAGCCTTCGCGTGAAGTGTTGATGAAGTCGCCCTTCAGTTCGTCGGGCGGAGCATAGGCCACCGAGTGCACCAGCGTGTGCAGTTTGCCGTGACGCTCTTTGAGCGTGGCGAAGAGGCGGGCGATGTCGTCGTCCTTCGAGACGTCGCACATGTAGGCTTCGGCGCCGGGCAGGGAGAGGATGAGATCTTTGGCTTCCTGTTCCAGGCGTTCATTTTGATAGGTGATGGCCAGTTTCATGCCGGCGGCGTGCAGTCCCAGGGCGATGGACCACGCGATCGAGCGCTTGTTGGCGACTCCGAAGACGACGCCGGTACGGCCTTGCAGGTCAGCGGACATGGTTGCTCCTTGTTCGGTGCGAAGGGGAAAGAATAACAGTGGAAGGCGTCGATTTACCACAGAGGCACAGAGACACTGAGGAAGCGCTGACCGCATTCTGAAGTGGCATTGCCATCCGTGAATTGTCATCCTGGGGCGGGCGCGTTCTTTGCCCACCGAAGAACCTATGCACTCACCAGCCTATTGCATAGGTCCTTCGCGGCAAAGAACGCCGCTCAGGATGACAATGCGGTTAGAGGAGATAAGTTACTCGGCGACTACTTCTTCTGCGACGGGCGCTTCGACGGGCCAGCTTGCCGCCACGAAGGACAGGCCGTAGACACAGGCGATGATTGCGAATCCAGCAACCAGGCTTACGTTGTGGGAAACGAAGCCTACGCACAATGCGAGGACGAGCTGGAGAAACGTCCCGAGCAAATTGAAGGCATTTTGTACGCGGCCCATTAGATGTTTCGGGACCATCTCCATGAGGCTGGTGTTCATGGCGACTCCGCCGACCCCGCGCGCTGAGCCCATTATGAAATACGTTGAGATGCCGAGGAAGAGGTAGCGCGAGATGGGAGCGAACGCGACACAGGCGGCAAGCAGCGCCATGGAGAACGCGAGGGCGCGGCGGCCGCCGAGCAGCGTGATCGCTTGTGCTGTGTACAGGACGCTGACGAATGCTCCGGTGCCCCATCCGGCGCTGAGCCAGCCGTAGCCTTTCGCTCCGGCGTGAAAGACGCGGTCGCTCAATGACGGATTTACGATTCCTCCCATCATCATGGCTGCAAGAAACAGGGCCCAACTGATGCCGAGCAAAACGACCGCGCGCTGACCACGAAGAAAATGCACAGCCTCGCGCAGGTCGCGCCCGAAACGTTGGAGCTGGCTTTCCGCAGCGAGAATATCGGCGCGCAGTTCCTCCGGACGCATCACGATGTGGCGTCCTTTGCGGACGGCGAAGTAACAGAGGAACGAGACCACGTACGTCGAGACGTCGATCAACAGCACGCCGCCGAGGCCGATGTGGTTGTACATGAAGCCGACTACGGCACCGGCGATAAGCCAACCGCCTTGCACGCCGGCGAGAAGAAATATGTTCGATTGCACGAATTGGCCTTCGGGCGTCAATTCCTGAATGAGGGCTGTCACCGTCGGCCAAAACATCCAGAAACCGGCGGAGACCAGCGTGTTCATCAGATAAAGCTGCCAGACCCGAACCCGATGCTGGAAGGCGAGAATAGCAACCGTGACGATGATTACGGCGCGGAGAGCGTCAAGCCACATGACGAGGCGGCGGCGATCCTCGCGGTCGATGATGACTCCGGAGAAGGGAAGCAATAGCATGGCCGGAATCGTCTGCAGAACCACGAACATTCCGAGAGCCATTTCATTGTGCGTGGCCTGCAAAATGTACCAGGCCACAGCGGCCGAATTCATCCCGCTGCCGAACATGGAGACCATGTTGGCCGCGAAGACGAAACGCAACGGACGCTGTTCGAAGATGGCACGCATCGCTCTACTCTAGCAAAGGCGATTCACCAAGGAGGCACGGAGTCACGAAGAAGAGCAATCGGTGTTGGTTTTCGGTAGTGGCTCAGTTTGAATCTTTGCTCCTGCGTCATCCCGAACCGAGGCGTAGTTCAGCCGCGGGAGGGATCTCCCAAGCCGCGGTTCTTAGGGAGATCCCTCACTCCGCCTGGGCTTTTCTTCGATGAAGCCCGGCTCCGCTCGGGATGACGCCACACGCTTGCGAATTCAAACTGAGCCACTACCTGGTTTTCTCTGTGACTCCGTGCCTCCGTGGTGAAAATTGTTTTGCGAATGATTCGATCTCGGCCCTTGCGTGCGGCGACGTTCGGCGCTAGGATTCGCCTGCTGTTCTTGCGTACATCTCGCGTAAATCGGAGGCGGGCTATGAAACGCTGCAGCGGTTGGCTCCTGCTGGTTGTGCTGTTCCTTTCGTTTGCGGTTTCTATTCCTCAGGCCAGCGCCCAGGCTGATCACATCACGATTGCGGCCGGTACGGATGAGGATCACGCGCTGCAAGCCATCACGAACGAGCAGGACCCGCAAAAGAAGCTGGCCATGTATCAGGAGTTCGTGCAGAAGTTTTCCGCGAACCCGGCGGCCGTGGCTTATGGGAACTGGCAGATCTCGCAGACGTATCAGGCTACGGGCGACCTGCAAAAGGCTCTCGACTACGGCGACAAGGCATTGGCCGGAGCGCCTCACGAAATCGATATCCTGGTGTCGCAGACGAACCTGGCGCTGCAGGCCAAGAACAACGCCAAGCTGATGGATTACGCCGCAAAAGGCGGCGAGGTTTGCCTCTCGATTGCCAAGCAGGCCAAGCCCGAGGGCATGAGCGATCAGGACTTTGCCCAGAAGGTGAAGGAGGAGAAATCGGACGCGCAGAACAACTGCGACTTCTTTGAGACCTCGGGCCTGAACGCAATCTCCGGCGAAACCGATCCGAAAACTCGCATGGCGGACATCGACCGGTTCACTGCCGCGTTTCCCGATTCGAAGTTCCAGGAGACGGTCATGAACTTAGCCCTCGATGCTCTGAACCAATTGCACGACAACGCGGGGATGGCCGCTTACGGAGAAAAAATACTGGCGGTCAATCCCAACTCGTTGCCGGCATTGCTGCTGCTGGCGAATTCTTACAGCGAAGATACCAAGCCGGGAAGCGCCGCCAAAGCGATCAGCTATTCGCAGAAGGTCATCGAAGTTGCGAAAGCGGACGCTCCGGACGCCGACAAGACGCGGAAACTTTCCGCAGGCGCGGCGCACAGCACGATTGGGTGGGCTTACCTGAAACAGGACAAGACCGCTGCGGCCATTACCGAACTCCGGACGGCTTCGGGCCTTCTCAAAGGACAGGATGATCAGCAGTATGCGCGGGCGCTGTACGGTTTGGGTTTCGCTTACGGCAAGTTGAATAAGCTGACCGAAGCGCGCGAAGCGCTGACCGAGGCCGTGAAAATTCCCGGGCCGCTGCAGGCCATGTCGCAGGATCTGCTGAAGAAAGTGAACAGCGCGCGGGCCAGCGGGAAATAGGCTCGGTGAAAGGCATTTCTGATTCAAAGAAGCTTTTAACCACAGAGGACACAGAGTACACAGAGGATTTCTTGTCGGTCTCAGTCTCCTCCATGTCTTCTGTGGTTGAGATTCCCGCTTTTATTTACCTGGCTTGACCAGTTCCTCGGAGAGCAGTTGAGCTTTTCTGGCCAGGGTGCGGGCGCGCTCCAGGTCGCCGGCGTCAACGGCTGTCTTAGCCTGGTCCATGAACTGGCGAGTTTGATTGACCATGTCCTGCTGGTTCGGGGTGAGTTGGTGTCCGGCGATTTTCTTCAGGTTGGTTTTCGTGGACTCCAGCATTTGATTCGCCGTGTCCCGCTCACGAGAGTTCTTGGTACCGCCTGCACCCCCAGCTAATTGAATGCTGGGTTCCGAGATGCCTCCCTGCCGCACGATAACTTTTGTCGGAGGACAGTTCCCCGGCGCACTTTTGGGGGCAGCAGGATCGGGCGGAGTTGAGGTCGAACCTGATGTAGAAGAGTCAGGTGTGGGAGAATCGGGCGTAGAACCAGAGGCAGGCTGGCCAGCCGCTGCCGGGGCGGGGTTGCAGTTAGGCGGAAGCACTCTTCGCTGGTGATGAAATCGCGGTTTAGTCGAAGGCTGAGCCTGGCTTGAGGACTTCTGCGCTGGCGTGCCCTTAGGTGCGGGGGGTGGGGACGGAGCCGGTGGATTCTGTGCTGGCGGCGCGGTTCCCTGATCCTGTGAAGGATGATCTTGCGTGGGAGCATCCTGCGCCGGTGCGGCATCCGGCTTGGTCGCGGATGGCGCGGCCTGCGGCGCAGTTTGATGCCGCACCGGCAGAACCGGATGAGGAGCCGGTAGAGCCGAAGACGGGCACCAAATGCTGAACAACAGGACTGCGGCCAGAGTCATACAAAATCCCAAGTCGAACGCCGAGTTTTTTTCATCTTACGCCTTTCGGTTGTGACTCAACCATCGATTCGGTAGTCGTGGACTTTGAAAAAGACTCGTATCATCGATTCTCCTGATTAGCCTCACTGCTACGCAGCCGGAATATGGAAGCGGAAAACGGTTCCCGTTCCCTCGGCCGATTCGAAGTCGACGGAGCCGTAGTGCCACTGCAGAACCTGATAGGTCTGCGCCAGGCCGATGCCGCTGCCATCTTTCTTCGTCGTGAAATAGAGTTCGAAAATTTTGTCGTGGAGATCTTGCGGAATTCCACCTCCCTGGTCGCGCACCTCGGCGACCACGGCGTTGTTTTCGCGCCGCGCGGATATGGTCAGCAGCCCTCCCTGGGGCATGGCCTGAACTCCGTTGATCACAACATTGAGAATGGCCTGCTTCATGAGATCAACGTCGACCTTGATGGGCAGCCGCTGTTCGGTCACGTGACGTTCGATGGTGACGCCGTGCTGCTCCGCGTCCGGAGCGGCGAGCTGGGCGACCTCTTCCATCAGGCGGAGCAGGTCTACTTCTTCCAGGTGCAGATCGCGGGGCCGGGTGAAATCCACGAGGGTCTGAACCACGCGATCCAGGCGGCGGATTTCGCTGTCGATAATATCCATGTGACGGCTGGTATCGGGTTCCTGATGAGACAACTTATTGCGCAGCAGTTGCAAGTGGAGCACGATGGCGTTGATGGGATTCTTGACCTCGTGGGCCACGCCCCGGGTGAGGCGTCCGCTAGCGGAGAGGCGGCGCGACATCTCAATTTCGTCGCCAATGCGCCGCACGGATTCCGGGTCGCGCATGATGAGAAGTGCGCCGATCTGTGAATTTTTCTCCTGCACGAAGTCGAGAGAAACCTGGACGCGCTTGCCCCCGGCGGCGTCAAATTCCCGCTGCGATAAAGGACGTCGGCGCTCGAAAGCGTCGAGCAGGGCCGCGCCCAGATGGGAATCACGGTCAAATACTTCATGGATCGTATGCCCGAGGAGCTCGACACGCGGCCGGCCCAGAAAACCTTCCACGGGAGCGCTCACCAGCACCACGCGCGAATCGCGCGCGAACAGCATCAAGCCGTCCTGCAGCTTGGCCATGAGTTGATCGACGTTGTCTTTGAGGGCGGAGAAAATTTCCCGGCTGTCGCGAATCTGGCGGCCCAGGTTGGCGATTTTCAGAGAGACGAGCCCGTACTCGTCGTGCTGGGACGCGTCGCTGGAAAGCGCGTTGGCATCGCCCGCAGTTACGCTATCGAGATTCAGGCTGATCTTCCGCAGCGGGCCCAATGCCAGGCTGGAGATTCCGGCAGCCAGAAACAACGAGCCGAATATCATTGCGACCGAGACATAGAATGCTTTCCTCAGCCGGTCCTACGTCGCTTTTCAGAAAA